>OFMG01000013.1_pt1 | contig 256166 bp, 261 predicted proteins | sample 1541751 | NCBI WGS metagenome assembly OFMG01 (sample SAMN04209232, study PRJEB22552) | human gut metagenome | biome: gut; material: feces | host: Homo sapiens | place: USA: Oklahoma
CTTATAAAAATAAGCAAGCTGGAATCCTCTATATCATAAGGATTTCAGCTTGCTTTGTTTTCTTATGAAGATGCCCCCAAGGCCATACCGTCATTTTCTCAGGATTCTTCTTTCTTTTTTCTTCGGCGCAGCTCCCGCTTGTATGCCACCAGCATATAAATACTGTTCCATACAAACAAAATTCCGATGGACAGCTCCGGCACCCAGAAAACCAGTATGACGCTGAGCGCCATACAGCTTCCATGGCTGCCCCAGAAAAATCTGCGTCCAAGTCCCGTCAGATTCCAGCGCATGGGATTACGCACCCAGGACAATACCACTGCCGCCAAGCCGGATACCAGCACCACCACCACAAAAAGGCCATAGATACGCCCCGTATCCCACACACTGGGCGCCCAAACGCTTACCAGTACATCAGCACAAAGACAGATCCAAGCCAGAAGCTCCAGCCGCATCCATGCGACACATCTTTTCAGCTGCACATCCGAAAGATTCTCCATAGCCGCCTCCTTATGATGCCTGACCTAATTCTTCCTTCCATTCCAGCCAAACACAAATAGGGTTCCAAATAAATACCACAGGGATCACCAGTGCCTGCATGCCCTGCACCCACTCCGCTTTCCATACAAAGAACAGCACAGCGCAGATGAGAATCACCAAAGCCCCCAGCAAATACCGTCTGGGACGACGCAGTTTATATCCGTGGCGCAGCGGGTTATCCAGATGGGATGCCACTGCCAGCACACCGCACAGAATCATGCCGCCGATTTCTACCCAGCCCGGCAGGCTTTCTCCCAGCAGCACTTCCGCGATTTTCACACTAAAAATCACCCATAATGCCATGAGCAGCCATGCGGCGATTTCTTTTCTGATTCTCATACAGCCCTCCATAAGCTGCTGTTTCCTTCTCTCGTCCAAAAAACTTCCTCCGTTCCAGTGGCTTTCGCCTGATTCTTTGTTTGTTCCATCTTACTCCCCTTTTGTGTTCTTGTCCAGCTTTTTCCGGCGTTTGGAAACTTTCCCGTAAAAAGACTAGGCGGCTGGTGGTCTTTTCTGCTATAATAGTGCAGACGGCAAAAAATGCCTGTAAAAATCGAAACACAAGGAGGTTTTTGCACCATGAAAATACAAACACTGGAAATCGGCAACATCGGCACCAACTGCTATGTGATCTCTGACGATCAGGGCACATGCGCCATCATCGACTGTGACGGCAATCCCCAGCCTTTGTTCCGCTATATCGAAGAAAACAACCTGAAACCCACCCACATTCTGCTGACCCACGGTCATGACGACCACATCGGCGCTGTGGAGCTGGTAAAAGAAAAATACGGCTGTCCCGTTTACGCCTGCAAGAAAGAAGAAGCCCTGCTGGCAGACCCTGCTTTGAACTGCTCTCTTTACATGAGCGGCCCCACTTCTCTTTCCGCTGACGTATGGGTACAGGAAGGCGACGCTGTGAAAGTGGGCGATCTGGAATTTACTGTACTGGAAACACCCGGTCATACAGCCGGCAGTGTATGCTATCTCATCGGCAACAACATTTTCTCCGGCGACACCCTGTTCCAGGGCTCCTGCGGCCGTACAGACCTGCCTACGGGCAACTGGGGCGAGATCATCGCTTCTCTGAAACGTCTGCGGAATCTGCCCGGTGACTACAATGTATATCCCGGTCACGGCCCTTCCACCACAATGGAAATCGAACGCCGCATGAACCCTTATATGTAACGACATCAAAAGCCCCCTTTGGGGCTTTTCCCATGAAAAGGAGGATTTGTATGCAGTATATCATGTCTTTGGATCAAGGAACCACCAGCTCCCGCTGTATCCTCTTTGACAAAAACGGCGCAGCTGTCAGCACTGCCCAGAAGGAATACCGTCAGATCTATCCCCAGCCCAGCTGGGTGGAACACGATCCCATGGAAATCTGGCAGAGCCAGCTGGAAGTGGCGCAGAAAGCACTGGCGCAGAAAGGGCTCACTGCCGCTGACATTGCCGCCATCGGCATCACCAATCAGCGAGAAACCACCATTCTCTGGGACAAGCGCACAGGCAAGCCCATTTACAACGCCATTGTATGGCAGTGCCGCCGGACGGCAGAGGACTGCGAAGAATTGGCGAAAAAAGGCTACACCGACCTGTTCCGGGAAAAAACAGGACTGCTGCTGGACGCATACTTCTCCGCAACAAAAATCCGCTGGGTGCTGAACCATGTGGAAGGGGCAAGAAAACTGGCGGAGGAAGGCAATCTGCTTTTCGGTACCGTAGATACATGGCTCATCTGGAATCTCACAGGCGGACAGGTACACGCCACCGATTATTCCAACGCCTCCCGCACTATGCTGTTCAACATCCATACTTTACAGTGGGATGAAGAAATTTTGGATATTCTGGACATCCCTTCTTCTATCCTGCCCAAGGTTATGCCCTCCAGCGGCGTATTTGGCCATACTCTGCCTTTCCACTTCGGCGCACCTATCCCCATTGCCGGAGCAGCTGGTGACCAGCAATCCGCCCTCTTTGGACAAGCTTGCTTCACACCCGGTTCTGCCAAAAACACCTACGGCACCGGATGTTTCCTGCTGATGCATACAGGAGATGCCCCTGTGGCCTCTAAAAATGGCCTTCTGACTACCATCGCATGGGGACTGGACGGAAAAGTCACCTATGCCCTGGAAGGCTCTGTATTCGTGGCTGGAGCTGCCATTCAGTGGCTTCGCGACGAGCTGAAACTCATCGGCTCCGCGCCGGAAACGGAAGAACTTGCCATGTCTGTGCCTGACACCTGCGGCGTTTATCTGGTACCCGCTTTTGTGGGACTGGGTGCGCCCTACTGGGACCCTTACGCACGGGGCATTTTGACAGGTCTGACTCGTGGCGCCAACCGGAATCATATTGCCCGTGCGGCACTGGAATCCATGGCATACCAGACTTATGATGTGCTTCACGCCATGGAGGAGGACGCTGGCATTCCTCTGGCGGAACTGCGTGTAGACGGCGGCGCTGCTGCCAATAACTTCCTGCTGCAATTCCAGGCGGACATCACAGGGGTTCCTGTGCTCCGTCCCAAAACACTAGAAACCACTGCCCTGGGTGCTGCATATCTGGCAGGTCTTGCGGTAGGCTACTGGAAAGATTTGTCGGAAATCCGCCGGAACTGGGGCGTTTCTCACGCTTATTCTCCCAAAGCATCCAAGGAAGAAGCGGCAGAAAAACTGGAAGGCTGGCAAAAAGCAGTGCGGCAGACCTTGACAAAATAAAATAAAAATATCCTTAACAAAATTTCCGAAAAAAATTGGATGAACTTCACTAAGTTTTCACAATATATTGTGTTGTCTATATTTTTGATTGCAATATATAGCCGTATGTGGTACATTATGATACAGCTAATGACTATGTATTGTATCTCGCTTGCCGAGAATGAAGGAGGATATCATCATGTATGTGATTAAGAAAGATAATACCCACGAACCGTGGAATGTGCAGAAAGTCGTAGTTGCCGTAAACAAATCCGCTTACCGCGCCCTGGTGAAATTCACACAGGAAGAACTGGATTTCATCTGTGATTTCGTGGAAACAAAAGCGAAATCCCTTGGCAAAGAAGGCATCCCCATTGCGGAAATGCACAACATTGTAGAAGGCGCACTGGAACAGGTAAAGCCTGAAGTTGCAAAAAGCTACCGTGATTACCGCAACTACAAACAGGACTTTGTCAAAATGCTGGACGAAGTTTACAAAAAAAGCCAGTCCATCATGTACATCGGTGACAAAGAAAACAGCAACACCGACAGCGCTCTGGTTTCCACAAAACGCTCTCTGGTATTCAATCAGCTGAACAAAGAACTGTACCAGAAATTCTTCATGACCACAGAAGAACTTCAGGCGTGCCGTGACGGTTATATCTACATCCATGATATGTCTGCCAGACGTGACACCATGAACTGCTGCCTGTTCGACGTAAAAAGCGTTTTGACCGGCGGTTTTGAAATGGGCAACCTGTGGTACAACGAACCCAAGACACTGAACGTTGCCTTTGACGTCATCGGCGACATCGTTCTTTCCGCTGCCAGCCAGCAGTACGGCGGTTTTACAGTACCTTCCGTAGACCTGCTGCTGGAACCCTTCGCGGAAAAGAGCTATGAAAAATTCTACCGCCGTTACATCGACATGGGTCTGACACCCAAGGCTGCGGACAAAGAAGCCATGGCAGACATCCTCAACGACTTTGAACAGGGCTTCCAGGGCTGGGAATACAAATTCAACACCGTTGCTTCCAGCCGCGGGGATTATCCTTTCATCACCATGACATTCGGCACAGGCACAGGCAAATTTGCCAAAATGGCATCCATCACCATGCTCAACGTCCGCAGAAAAGGGCAGGGCAAGAAAAACTGCAAAAAGCCTGTACTGTTCCCCAAACTGGTATTCCTTTATGACGAAAATCTCCATGGCAAAGGCAAGGAACTGGAAGATGTCTTTGAAGCAGGCATCCTCTGCTCCTCCAAGACCATGTATCCCGACTGGCTTTCCCTTACCGGCGAAGGCTATGTAGCGGATATGTATAAAAAATATGGCGCTATCATCAGCCCCATGGGCTGCCGTGCGTTCCTGTCCCCTTGGTTTGAACGGGGCGGCATGGAACCTGCTGACGAAAACGACAAACCTGTTTTCGTAGGCCGATTCAATATCGGTGCTGTCAGCCTGCATCTTCCTATGATTTACGCAAAAGCAAAACAGGAAAGCAAACCTTTCTATGAAGTGCTGGACTACTATCTGGAACTGATTCGTCAGCTTCACATCCGTACCTATGCGTACCTGGGCGAAATGCGTGCCTCCACCAACCCTCTGGCATACTGCGAAGGCGGCTTCTACGGCGGTCATCTGGGCATCCACGACAAGATCAAACCTTTGCTGAAGGCTGCTACCGCTTCTTTCGGCATCACTGCTCTGAACGAACTGCAGGAGCTGTATAACGGCAAATCTCTGGCGGAAGACGGTCAGTTTGCCATCGACACATTGCAGCACATCAACGATAAAGTAGCGGAATTTAAGAAAGCCGATGGCAATCTGTACGCCATCTATGGTACTCCTGCGGAAAGCCTCTGCGGCTTGCAGGTAACACAGTTCCGCAAGAAATACGGCGTAGTGGAAAATGTATCCGACCGTCCTTATGTAAGCAATTCTTTCCACTGCCATGTAACAGAAGACATCACACCTATCCAGAAACAGGATCTGGAAAAACGCTTCTGGGATCTGTCCAACGGTGGCAAGATCCAGTATGTAAAATATCCTATCGACTACAATTTGGACGCTATCCGCACACTGGTGCGCCGTGCCATGAAGCTGGGCTTTTATGAAGGGGTAAACCTTTCTCTGGCATACTGCGACGACTGTGGCCATCAGGAGCTGGAAATGGACGTATGCCCCAAATGCGGCAGCAGCAACCTGACAAAGATCGATCGTATGAACGGGTATCTGTCTTATTCCCGTGTCAAAGGCGACACCCGCCTGAATGAAGCGAAAATGGCAGAGATCGCAGAAAGGAAGAGTATGTAATGCGTTACCATAACATCACAAAAGACGATATGCTCAACGGCGAAGGCCTGCGGGTTGTCCTGTGGGTAGCAGGCTGCTCCCACGGCTGCAAAAACTGCCAGAACCCTATTACCTGGGACCCTAACGGCGGTCTGCCCTTTGATGAGGCTGCCAAGGCAGAAATTTTTGCAGAGCTGGAAAAAGACTACATCAGCGGCATCACATTCAGCGGCGGCGACCCCTTATACATGGGCAACCGGGAAGATATGACAGCCCTGGCCAAAGAGATCAAAGAAACCTTCCCCGACAAGAAAACATGGCTTTACACCGGCTATCTTTGGGAAGAAATCAGCGCTCTGCCCATCATGGCATATCTGGACGTCATTGTAGACGGACGTTTTGTGGAAGAACTGAAAGACCCTCAGCTCCACTGGAAAGGCAGCTTTAACCAGCGGATCATCGACGTACAGAAATCCCTGGAAAAAGGCACCATGTACCTTTACCACGCGGAATAAAGCAATACAGAAAGGAAGAAATCAATGGTTTCCATCAGAATCAAATATCTCAGCGACAAAATCGAAAAACTGCGCTACATCGACGGTAAATCCGACTGGATCGACCTGCGGGCGGCAGAAAGAGTGGAACTGAAGGCAGGAGAATTCCGCCTGATCCCTCTGGGCATTGCCATGGAGCTGCCTAAGGGCTATGAAGCACATATCGTACCCCGCAGCTCTACTTTCAAGAACTTCGGTGTGATCCAGACCAATCACTGCGGCATTGTGGACGAAAGCTACTGCGGCGATAACGACCAGTGGTTCTTCCCCGCTCTGGCCATGCGCGACACTGTCATTGACGTGAACGACCGTATCTGCCAGTTCCGTATTTTTGAGCACCAGCCTGCCATTTCTTTTGACGAAGCAGAAACACTGGGCAACGACGACCGTGGCGGCATTGGCTCCACTGGCAAGAATTGAGGCGATAACATGACAGACCTGACTTTTCGGTTCGCAGAAAGAAAAGATATTCCTTTGATTCTGCGGTTCATCAAAGAACTGGCAGATTATGAAGGGCTTCTTTCTGAAGTAGTGGCAACGGAAGAAATTCTGGAAACCTGGATTTTTGATAAAGAAAAAGCAGAAGTGCTTTTGGCTGTGGATAAGTCCGGCGAAGAAATCGGCTTCGCGCTGTTTTTCCACAACTTCTCCACATTTCTGGGGAGAGCCGGCATTTATCTGGAAGATTTATATGTATCCCCTGTCCATCGGGGCAAGGGCTACGGCAAAGCCATTTTGCAGAAACTGGCGCAGATCGCTGTGGAAAGAGGCTGCGGCAGACTGGAATGGTGGTGTCTGGATACCAACACCCCTTCCATCGGGTTTTATCTCTCCTTAGGGGCGGAACCTATGTCCGACTGGACGGTATACCGTCTTGCAGGAGATACCCTGAAAAAAATGGCAGAAGATTAAGCACAAAAAAAGCAGAAAATTCCCATACTGGAAATTTTCTGCTTTTCTTTTTTTATTTCAAACGTATAAGCCGCACCAGGAAAAACGCCAATGACCCTAAGGTTACCAGCAGGAACAACGGCAAAAACTGTGGCGGCAGATTTCCGCCAAAGGCTGACTGGAACACCAGATAGGAAAACAGCACCGCAATGATGAGCTTCAGCGTGCCCAGCATATTTTTCAGTGTGCGATACACTCTTTCCTGATTTTTTGGTGTTACCTGCACCCCTGTATTCCAAATCTGCGGAAAATGCTCCACTACGGACAAAGCAAGGAACATGACCCAGCCCACCGCCATGAGCACCCACAAGGAACCCTTACTCGCCATACGGTCTACATGCCCTCTGAAGTCATAATGCACCGGAATACGGTCTGCAATCTGTCTCCAGACTGCCAGCAGCCATACAGTGGTTCCTCCCAGCGAACACAGGCCCATGACATTTACCAATCTATCATATGGACTTCTCGGAATTTTCATAATACTCCCCCATCCATTGCAAAATTCTGGTCTTGTCTATGATACCACATTCTGGCCCAATCCGCAAAAAAAGAGAGATACATTTTAGAAACAGCCTCAAAAAACAAAGAAAACCGGAATACTTACAATCATAAAGGGTTCCGGTTTTCTTATTTTCACTGAAATTTTATCTTATGTATTTCTTCGGAAAATCTGCTTTCCAGTCTTTCTCTTTTGAAACGATTTTTCTTATTCAGCTGCTGCTTCGAATACAGGTGCAACAGCGCCTTCGAATGTTTCGTTGATGTAGTCTGCGATTTCCTGAGAGTTCAGAACTTCGATCAGTGTCTGAAGTTCAGGTCTTGTTTCGTCGCCATTGCGAACTGCTACAACGTTCTGGTATGTTTCTGCTGCCAGAGAGTCAGCTTCTTCAATTGCCAGTGCGTCAGAGATGCTCAGACCGCCGCTCAGTGCATAGTTACCGTTGATAACAGCGATATCCAGAGAGCCCAGAGACAGAGGCAGCTGTGCTGCTTCCATTTCAACGATTTCCAGGTTATGAGGGTTTTCTACGATATCCAGTTTTGTTGCTGCTACGCCAGCGTCTTCTTTCAGTTTGATCAGGCCGTTAGATTCCAGCAGCAGCAGTGCTCTTGCTTCGTTTGTTGCGTCATTGGGTACGCCTACTTTTGCGCCGTCAGGCAGAGCAGCCAGGTCGCTGGAGTTGCCTGCGAAGATGCCCATGGGTTCATAGTGAACAGCGCCCAGAGCTACCAGATCCATGTCGTTGTCAGCGTTGAACTGATCCAAGTAAGGCTGATGCTGGAAGTAGTTTGCATCCAGGTCGCCTGTGTTCAGTGCCAGATTGGGCTGTACATAGTCTGTGAATTCCTTGATTTCCAGTGTAATGCCTTTTTCTGCCAGCAGGGGCTGTGCTGCTTTCAGGATTTCCGCATGAGGGGAAGGAGAAGCGCCAACTACGATGGTTGCGCCTTCTGCTGTTGTAGTTGTAGCTTCATCTGCTGTTTCATTTGTTGTTGTGCCGCCGCAGCCCACAGCGCCGAAAGCCAAAGCTGCTGTCAATAAAATACCGATAAACTTTTTCATAATACATGTTCCTCCTTGAAATTAAAATAGCATTTGTTTTCATTTATATGTGTACTCTTTACGAGTTACAGCCGTTTGTCTGTACCTTTTGCGATACGCAGGCCGACTTCCTGCAATACCTGTACGATGACTACCAGCAGAACTACCATGACTAACATGATATCTCTCTGGCTGCGGTAATAACCATAGTTGATGGCTACGGCACCCAGACCGCCGCCGCCGCAGAAACCTGCCATTGCGGAGTAGCCCAAGATGGTTGTCATGGCGATGGCACTGCCGATGAGCAGAGAAGGTTTTGCTTCGGGCAGCAGTACCTTTGTCATGATTTCAAAGGGAGAAGCCCCCATGGACTGTGCCGCTTCCACAACACCTCTGTCCACTTCCTTCAGGGAAGATTCCACCAGTCTGGCAATGAAGGGAGCCGCCGCTATCACCAGTACCACGATGGTTGCTTTTGCACCGATAACCGTTCCCACAACTGCCTGTGTGATAGGCATCATCGCTACCAGCAGAATCAGGAAAGGAATGGAACGCAGGATGTTGATGATAATCCCCAGCACCTGATTGAACAAGGGCGCCGGTGCGATACCGTCCTTATCTGTTGCCACCAGGATCAAGCCCAAAGGCAGCCCGATGACATATGCGAAAAATGAGGAAATAATGGTCATATAAATACTTTCCCAGAAGGCTACGCCTACCAGGGAAATCATTTCTGAATTAAACATACGCTACCTCCTCTACTTCTACGCCCTGATCCAGCAGATACTGAATCATTTTCTTCCGCAGGGCTTCGTCTTCGGGGAACTGCAGAATCATCTGACCAAAAACTTCCCCATCAATATTTCTGGTGTTGCCGGCAAGGATATTTGCCACACCGTTACAATCAATCATCATACGTCCCAGTACAGGTTCGTTGGAAATACCGCCTTTGAATACCACACGATAGCAATAAGGCAATCTCCCTGCATAAGCTTCTCGGTTGGAACCTTCATGGAATACCAGTTCCTGACCGATCTGTGTTTTGGGAGCACGGAAGATTTCCTGTACACTGCCCATTTCTGCGATCTTACCTTCGCTGATAATAGCTACTCTGTTGCAGATTTCCTGAATGACTTTCATTTCGTGGGTAATCACCACAATGGTGATGCCCAGACGTTTGTTGATGTCTTTCAGAAGTTCCAGAACCCCGGCTGTTGTGTTGGGGTCAAGCGCGCTTGTTGCTTCGTCACAAAGCAGGATTTTGGGGTTTGTGGCCAATGCTCTGGCAATGGCAACCCTCTGTTTCTGACCGCCGGAAAGCTGGGAAGGATAAGATTCCATTCTGTCGCCCAGACCAACCAGTTCCAGCAATTCTTTTGCCTTTTCTCTGGCTTCCGCCTTTTTCACACCGGCGATTTCCATGGGGAAACATACATTTTCCATGGCTGTCCGCTGCATGAGCAGGTGGAACTGCTGGAAGATCATACCCATGGAACGGCGTGCCTGTCTCAGATCCTTTTCGGAAAGACAGGTCAGCTCCTGTCCATCCAGATATACCTGACCTTCGGTGGGGCGTTCCAGCAGATTGATGCATCGTACCAGTGTACTTTTGCCGGCACCGCTCAGACCGATGATGCCAAAGATTTCGCCTTTTTCAATATCCAAATCAATGCCGTGGAGCACTTCCAGCGCTCCTTTTTTCTGGGGAAACGCTTTGGTGATCCCTTTGAGCCGAATCATGATTTCCTTCTGCTCCATGTTCCTCTCTCCTTTTCCTTCTTACGGATTCATAAAAAAAACTCCCGTCCCTGACTGTCTGTCAAGGGACGAGAGCATAGCTTCGTGTTACCACCCTAATTTATCATCACCTCACGATGATGACCTTATCCGGTACGGGCAAAACTGCCGATATCGTAGTGCTGTCACGGGCACCCCCGTCGCAGCCTAAAGGATTTCCTCTCGGTGCGCGACTCCAAGACCATCTTCCACCTTTTCTGTGTTTCCTCCTTCGCAGCTACCAGAGGTTCTCTGTAAAACCATCCAAGATGTACTCTTCTTTTCTTAGCCTTTTTCTCTTTCAGTTAATCACCATTATAACCCGATATTTTTCTTTGTCAACCACTTTTTTGAAAAAATAGAAGTTCTTTCTCCAAAACAGGGATAAAATGCAGTTTATTCTACATTTTCCCCTTCTGTTCCCTCTGTGGCGGTTCCGCTTTCCAGTGCAGCGATTTCTTCTTCCGTCAGACCGTAGTATTCAAAGGGAATATCATCATAAATGAAGTCGTGGAGCATGTCTGCCGCCTGCTCAATGTCATAAACATAATACCATACGCCGCCGATGGTCTGACCGGTGCTCTGGATATAGTCATTAGGGAATGCGCCCTGTTCCAGCTTCACATTGGGATTTGCTCCCACAGATGCCAGCTGAAGGATTTCCTCATTGGTGAGGGAAGTTTCGATCATAGGCGCGAATTTGCGGATATAGGAAGGATATTCCAGAGGATTGATGTCTTTTGCCTTTTCAAAGAGGCATTCCAGTACCTTTCTCTGACGTTCCGCACGCATGGTATCGCTGTCGATCTTACGGATGCGGGCATAGCTTACTGCCTGAGGCCCATTCAGATGCACCATGCCGCTTTCTCTCAGAGGTTCGCCTTCCAGCAGATACGCGTTGATCTGATAGCGTTCTTCTTCTGTTACCTCCAAGTCAATGCCGCCCATGACATCAATAACATCTGCCAGAGAGTCAAAGTTTACTGCCGCATAGTCTGTGATGTCCAGATTGAAGTTTTCATTGATAGTCTGGATAGCAAGTTCCGCGCCGCCATAAGCATAAGCGTGGTTGATCTTTGTCTGTCCATAGCCGGGTACATTCACATAAGTATCACGGGCAATGGAAACCAGTTTGATCTTCCCTGTTTTCCCATTGACAGAAGCCACCATAATAGCATCGGAACGACCTTCGTAGTCATGGTTTCGGGAGTCCAGCCCAAACAACGCAATATTGGTGATTTTTCCGTTCTGGGAAAGACCTGCCGTTACGGACAGTTTGCTTTCATCCAATGTGGTACGATTCAGTCCGCCCAGCAAATATGCGAATACGCCATAAGCCGCCAGCATCAGGGCAATCAGTATGGCCATAGTAATAAACAGTGTCTTGAAAAACAATCTGCGCAATCTGTTTTTTCTTCTTCTACTCAAACATGCCGCCTCCGTCTGCAAAATTTTTATGTTTTACCCTCAAAAAGGGCATTTTTTCTGTTCCACTGCTGCCCAAGGGCATAGCACAGCATTTTTACATTATATCTCCCTTTTCGACAAAAGACAATGAAAAATGTTTTAATTAACCTTTCTTGAGACAAGTTTCGGCATAAAATAAGGCATGTCCAAAAAAGACATGCCTCTCAGTCAAATCAATCTTTGATTTCATCCCAGATACCAGCTTTGGTATACAGTTCATAGAAATGGTTGGTAGGGCCTACACCTTTGCCGATGTCCAGAGAATGGGCAATGGCTGTTGTGATGTAGTCTTTGGCGATGCGAACAGCTTCTTCCGCTGTTTTGCCCTTTGCCAGATTTGCGGCGATACAGGAGGACATGGTGCATCCTGTGCCGTGGGTATTCTTTGTATTGATACGGTCAGAATGGAGTGTCACGATGTTTTCCCCGTCAAAGAGCAGGTCAGTGGCATCATCTTCCAGATGACCGCCTTTGATAAGCACATTTTTGGCGCCCATTTTATGAATGGCTCTTGCTGCCTGTTCCATAGAAGCCAGATCGTTGATCTTCAGTCCTGTGATGACTTCCGCTTCCGGCAGGTTGGGAGTGATGACATAAGCCAGAGGAATCAGTCTGGTGATGAGCGCTTCTTTGGCTTCGGGCTGCATCAGGTCAAAACCGCTCTTGGAAATCATAACAGGGTCCAGCACAACATTCTTGGGCTGATACTGTTCCAGTTTGTCGGCAATGGCGTGGATGGTAGGGATCTGAGATACCATACCGATTTTTACGGCACTTACTTCAATGTCTGTAAAAATAGCGTCAATCTGGCCTTTGATGATCTCAGGGTCGATATCCTGACAGCCAAATACACCCTGTGTGTTCTGGACAGTTACCGCTGTGATAACGCTCATACCATAAGTACCCTGCGCGGAAAATGTTTTCAAGTCCGCCTGAATGCCAGCGCCGCCGCAGGTATCAGAACCAGCTATGGTCAATACATGTTTCATACTTCATTCCTCCTGTTTTCAAATACTCTTTTTTGCCGCCTGCACAAAATGAGCAGACTTCAGCAAAATCATGGCAATGACACTGCCGCCGAAGGAGCTGAGCAGGAAAGAAGGCACAAAAGCCAATGCGCCGGCTTCCTGACCCATCATGAGGATAGCTATGGGCACTGCCAAAAGGCCGCCCAGAACCCCTGTACCAACCACTTCCGCAGCAGCCGTTGCCCAGTTGTTCTTTGTCATTTTATAGATCATCCCTGCCAGAAACGCCCCTACCATACTGCCGGGAAAGGCCAGCAGAGAACCTGTGCCCATGAAGTTGCGCAGCAGGGAAATGCAGAAAGCGTTGATGACGCCGTAAGCAGGCCCCAGAAATACTGCCGCCAGTATATTCAGGGTATGCTGTACAGGGAAGCATTTGGATGCCCCCACAGGGATGTAAATGATATTCCCAGCCAAAACGCCCACTGCAATGAACATTGCCGAAATTGCCATTTTCTTTGTTTTCACGGTGCCTCTCTCCTTTTTCTCAGTCCGCTTACATTGCTGGAAAAGGTGGGCATCCTTTGCATAAAAAAAGCACAGCTCTTTTGCTGCGCCTGTTCTGCAAGATTCCGCTTCCCTACGCTGGCATGATCCAGATCAGGTGAAATAAGGGTATCGGCCCTCTTACCGATTCTCAGCCGTTTGCGCGGCACCCCCAGCAAATGTAAAAATTTGTTGTTCTTCTGTCCACAGCATACCACTGTTTGTATTTTCTGTCAACGAGTTCAGGTGTACTTTTTCCCGAAACAAAAAAGGCTGTGACCCTTTGTTTTTCTGGGATACAGCCTTCTTTTCGCCATGTTTTTATTTCTCTGCTTTCGCCGCTTTTGTCACTGTTGTAACACCGTCTTTTGTTTCCAGCGCATGTCCGGTCAGATCCAGCATGCCCTGCAAAGGATAATACAGGTCACCATCGATGGTGTAGCCTGTGAGGGTCACTTCCGCGTCATTATAAGTCAGCTTATTGGTTGCTTTTTTGGTAATCAGGCGGTCGCTTTCTTTCAGCAGCAGTTCATTGCCCAGTGTGGTGAAGGTACCGCTGTTTTTCAGTGCCAATGTATTTGTCGCAGCGTCAAACTGTGCGGAGAATCCGCCGTTTGCAGACATCATTGCCGCATAGTCACGGAGTTTCACATACTTTGTGCCCATGATGTCCATGGTATGCAGTGTGTAGTTATTGCTGCCCATGTTCACAGGTTCCACAGACAATTTTCTTGCGTTTTCCAGACCTACCCAATCCAATTCATAAGGCTTGATGCTGTCTGTGTAAATGCCGCTGACACCCATGGCCAGCAAATCCTCAAACTGCAAGTAGCGGTTCACGGTATGAGCATAAACCTGCACATCTTTCGCCTGGAAGGTATCCACAATGGACTGATTCAGACGGCTTTTTTCGATGGTTACAACACCGATGCCGTTTTTGGCACAGAAATCCGCTGTTTTTGCATAGTCCACATTGGTCTGCAAATACAGGGTATAGATCCACTGAGGGAAGTCATAGATTTCCTTGATCCAGCCCAGCATTTCCTCGTTATAAATCTGCGGGATGATACGATCCAGAATTTCGGGATGGCCGATGTTGTTGGCGATATTCTTCAGATCCTGGAACTGTTTCTGAACAGTGGCCTTGTCTGTATCCTTTGTATCTGTCACCAGATATACGTCTGTATAAGTCGTCATCAGATACATCAGGTCTACGGCTGTCATAGGGGTCTGTTCATAAATGATCTTCTTATTCTGGAAAGTGTTGCTGTCCATGACCAGATTGCTGCCGGGTTCGATTTCCAGACGGTAATAACTGCCGTCTTTATCAAAGTCATGGCGTACCACCAGCGCCCCATCAGATGTATAAATAAAATCCGCCTCCATGACGCGGTAGCCGTTTTCCCAAGAGGAAATAAAAGCTTCCTGGGAGTTGGTTTCGATTTTTCCGTCATATTCCCCCAAAGCGTGGGCAATGAGGGGATTTCCCGCAGTCCAATCCGCATTTGCCGCGTATGCGCTGCTTGGCACCAGCAATACCCCCAGCATTGCCGCCATAGCCATAGCGCTCAGTCTTTTTCCTTTCATCTCATCACACTCCATATTCTGGTAAAATATTCTTCAGACACAAAAAGGCAGAAGCATCGTTTTTCCATGCCCTGCCCCTTGTTGTGTTTTTGCTTATTCTTCGTCTTCGTACATGTCGTAGAAAGCGTTGGAAACTTTGTCGAATTCATCGTCATCTTCGATAACGTTCAGTTCGATTTCGTCGCCAACTTCTTTGTATTCATACAGCAGAACGGTTTCGTCTTCCAAAGGAAGCAGGGCAATATATTCTTTGCCTTCCAGACCTTCCACTTCAAATACGCCCAGAATGCCGCATTCCATTTCTGTATCGTCGTCCAGTGTCAGGAACATGGTTTCCAGATCCATTACGTCTTCTTCGTGTTCGTGGTCATGACCGCAGCCGCATCCGCATTTTTCGCTCATATTCGCTACCTCCTGCAATGTTATTTTTTACTTAAAAGTTCCTTATTTATGATACATGATTTCCATGATTTCCACAATGATTTTTTCGGGATTTATTTTTTCTTTTTTGTTACAAACTTCTTGCCGCTTTTTGCCTGCCCTTTGGGCTGGGCTTTTTCCTTGGGCTGGGACTTTCTGGGTTCCAGATCTTTTTTGGTCTTGGTGCTGTCGGTGAGCTTGCCGTAAACCATATCTTTCTGGGCAAAACGCAGTCCCCATACCTTTTCATACTTATGAATCCAGCGGCGTTCATAAGGGGTCACGATGGAGATGGCACAGCCTGTCTGTCCCTGTCTGCCGCAGCGTCCCGCACGGTGGAGATAATGGGTAGGATCTTCGGGAATATCCAGATTGATGACATGAGTCACGTCAGGAATGTCCAGACCTCTAGCGCCGATGTCGGAAGCCACCAGCACCTGCACACGGCCTTCTCTGAAATCATCCAGGGCTGTTTTTCTGTCCAGTTTGCCTACCTGACCGTAGATGCCAGCCGCCTTGATACCGTGGTAATTGAGCTTGTCCACAGTGACCTCGATGTTTTCCGGGTTATTGAGGAATACCATCGCTTTTTTCGGTTTTTCCCCTGCCAGCACTTTCCGCAGCATGAGGAATTTTTCTCTGGGTGCAGTCAGGATGAAGTTATGGGAAATGGTATCGGGAACCTGTCCCAACTGAGAAGCCCCTTCCACAAAAAGGGCATCTTCCTTCATGATTTCTTTTGCACGCTGCTGGGTTTCGCCTCCAACGGAAGCAGAAAGGAGCACCAGCTGTCTGTCACGGAGGGTTGTTTTGATGACTGCCTGCACCGCTGCGAAATTGCCGTCCTCCAGCAGTCTATCCCCTTCATCCAGCACGATGGTCTTTACCAGATGTGCCTGAATTTTTTTCCGTTTGATGAGGTCTAAAATACGACCTGTGGAGCCTACTACGATGGGCGGTTTTTCCCGAAGGCGTTCCACCTGACGCTGCAATCTTGCAGTACCAATGATGAGGGCACAGCCCACATTGACACCGGCGTTCTTTGCCAGCAGTTCCGCCTGACGATGCACCTGTGCCGCCAGTTCATGGGTAGGTGTCAGGATGATTGCCTGTGTGCCCCTTACGTTAGGGTCGATTCTCTGGAAAATGGGCAGCAGATAAGCAAGTGTCTTGCCGGAGCCTGTTTCCGATCTGCCAACCACGTCCTTTCCTGTCATAATGGCAGGGATCATTTTTGTCTGTATATCTGTGGGCACAGTGATGTCCTGCTTTGCCAAGCCTGCCACAAGGGCGTCGGACAGTCCCAGTGTCTGAAAATTCTGTTCCATGGTTCCATTCCTTCCTAATATCAAAGCGTTTCGTCGTTTTTCCCATTATATCCGCTTTTCCGCAAGCTGTAAACCTCCGGCGCCGTCTTTCGCCGCAAAATAGTCCAGAATGCCGCAGTAAATGCCCCATGCCATCTGTTCCTGATAAGTATCGTCATTGAGTTTCGCTTCTTCCGCTCCATTTGACAAAAAGCCGCACTCCACTAATGCCGCCGGAATCTGGGTGGTGCGGAGGATGTAATAATCGCTGTTTGCCTTGATTTGTCTGGCGTTCTCCTGATCTACCCTCTGCCGTAGACTTTCCTGTATACACTGGGCAAGGGCTTCGCCTTCCTCGCTCTGGCTATGGTAAAAAACCTGCGCTCCTTTTGCGGAAGAAGAAGGAAAAGCGTTCTGATGGATACTCACCAAAATGTCCGCGCCGCTTTCATTGGTGATTTCTTTCCGCACCCGCATGTCCTCCTGTTTGCTCTGTCCCAAAGCCATGCCGTCCCCCCTGGTCACATAAACCCTTGCGCCGCCCTGTTCCAGATATGCCTGCAATTTCTTCACAATGGCAAGGTTTAGCTCCTGTTCATCTACTCCTGTTTTCCCTGTTTTTCCCGGATCCCAGCCGCCGTGTCCCGCATCCAGCACAATGGTTTTTTCCGCCACAGGCAGCATGGTTTCCGCCGCCCGCCCCTGATGGAGCACACAAAGGCAAATGACCATACAGCATGCCCATAACAAATATCGCCGCTTTTTCTCGTCCATATCCATTCCCCCTCCTGTCATGTTTATGAAGCAGAACGGAAAAAAAGACGGTCGTGCCAAAAATAGCAGTCACCGTCTTTTTTCCTAAGGGGATGGGAATTTATATCTTACAAAATATTGGGAATCTTTCCAGTTTTTCTTTGTTTCTGGGGCATCTGCAGCAACACCAATGCACCAAAAAGCAGGATAACACCCAGCCAGCCGAAACCGTCCGGCACTTCACCAAAAGCTACCACACCCATGAGGGTTGCCGTCAGGGGTTCCGCAAAGGCAAGAACAGAAGCTTTGCCCGAATCCATACGGGACAGCCCTCTGGTATAAAGCAGAAATGGAAGAAGGGTGCACACCAGCCCCAGCAGCAAAATGGCACCGGTCAGAGAAAAATCGCTGACTGCCAGAGAAAACATATCCACTGGATGGGACAGAGGTACCATGGCAACAGACGCCATGAGGAATGTGTAGAGTGTCACCGTTTCGGAAGTATATTTTTTCAGAGCGAATTTCCCGAAAATGCTATAAAGCGCATAGCAGAAACCAGATGCCACACCTGTCAGGATGCCCAGTACCGTCACATGGATACTGCCGCTGAAAATCCCCGTAGTGCAGATGCATCCAGCCAGCGCCAGCACAAGCCCTTTTACCTTCTGGGCAGTGATTTTCTCATGAAACAGCACCGCGGACAATACCATAACGAAAAAAGGTGCTGTATAAAGGAGGATTGCCGCCACGGACAATGTGGTGATGCTGATGGTCACAAAATAAAAGATGTTGAATCCGGCAATACTGCAAATGCCTGTACCTAAGAACATCCACAGGTCTTTCCAATCCATGCGGCAAAGTTTCCGGTCTTTGCAAAAGAGCAGCAAAAACAGTCCTGCCGCCGTCACCAGACTGCGAAGCGCCGTAATCTGCACGGCATCAAAACCTGCCGCTGACAATTTGCGGGAAAACAATCCAATGACACCCCAAAGACACCCTGCTGCAATGACCATAAGCCCTGCCATTTCTTTCTTCTGCATACCTTACCGCCTTCCTTTCCGAAATATCTGCCCTCAGTATAACGCCCCTCTTGTATAAAGTAAAACGCTGTTTTATACTATTATCTATGAAGAATCGTCAAGGATAAGGAGGTCACCAAATGGATTTCAAAAAATGCGAAGCGCTGCTGGCTGCCATCGACACAGGCAGTTTCACAAAGGCGGCGGAACAGCTCCACTACACCCCTTCCGGCATCAGCCACATGATGACCAATCTGGAAGCGGAGCTGGGTTTTCCCCTGCTGTACCGCTCCAAAACAGGCGTTGTCCCTACGCCCAGCGCGTTGGAACTCATGCCTGTTCTCCGGGAAATGGCAGACTGTGCCAATCGTTTTGAGCAGATTTCTTCTCGCATCAATGGCTTGCAGACAGGTCGCCTCACCATCGGCGTTTACACCAGCATTGCCACCTGCTGGCTGCCTCCTGTCATCAAAGCTTTTGCCGCATCCTATCCCGGCATCCGTATCATATTAAAAGAAGGCATCCATCAGGAACTGGACAGCTTTCTGGAAAACAGGCAGGTAGATATCTGCCTTTACAGCGAAAAACCCGACAGCCCTTATACATGGATTCCCCTGCGGACAGACCCCATGATTGCCGTACTGCCGCCGGATCATCCCATGGCAAAAGAAAAAGCATACCCTCTTTCTGCCTGTCAGCAGGAGGACTTCATCATGCCTGCCTATGGTGCCGATTATGACGTTGTCCAGCTGTTCCGCGCCCATAACATCCACCCCAAAGTAAAATATGAAACCATCGAAAACCATGCCGCCCTTTCCATGATTGCCCAGGGCTTGGGCATGAGTATCATGAACCACCTCATCACCGAAGGGCACACAGCTAACGTCGTCAAACTGCCTTTAGACCCGCCCCATACCATTTCTCTTGGCATTGCCCTGCCCTCTGGGGAACTTTCCCCTGCGGCGCAGGCTTTCGTAGACCTGACTTGTGAAATGCTGGCGGAAAAATAACCTTTTTTCATCAGGCTCCTCATGAGAAAAGAATGCTTTCTTATGAGGAGCCCTCTTTTTTGTCCTTTTTGTGCGAACACAACAAAGAATTTGTCTTTTGAATGCAAAAAAACGTTATCCTTTCTTTTATCAGACCATAAGCTGGTATCATGCCGGAGGAAATTCCCATTTTTTGAAAGGTTTGATTTCTATGGGCTTTTTGCTGTATACAAAAGACAGTATTCATTTTTGTATTTCTTATATGGACATTTGTCTGTTTAATATTGACATTTTTTTTGCAACTTTTTGAACTTTTTTTGCGCTATCCTCCGAAAATTTTTTTACACTTTAAAAAAAACATCTTTTATATTGACGGTTCCGCTTGCCGTGCTATAATCAACTTCATAAAACCAAAAAGACCATGGTCTTTTTCCGTCCCACATAATTGGGACGCATTTTCAATCACACTTTAAGGGAGGCTTATTTATGGAAAGAGTATTCAATTTTTCAGCTGGACCATCCATGCTGCCACTGGAAGTTCTGGAACAGGCACAAAAAGAATTTGTCTGTTACGGCTCTTCAGGCATGTCCGTAATGGAGATGAGCCATCGATCTAAAGTGTTTGAAGGCATTTTGGAAAAGGCTCAGGCAGACCTGCGGGATTTGATGCACATTCCCGACAATTACAAAATCCTGTTCCTTCAGGGCGGCGGCTCCACACAGTTTGCCATGATTCCTCTGAATCTGATGAACAAAAACAACAAGGCTGACTATGTGGTGACAGGTCAGTGGGCGAAAAAAGCCGCGGAAGAAGCGGCGCGCTACGGCAAAGTCAACATTGTGGCTTCTTCTGCCGACACCACTTTCGACCGCATCCCCGAACTGGACGAATCCAAATTTGACAAACATGCGGACTATTTCTATATCACTTTAAACAACACCATTTACGGCACACGCTGGACCAAACTGCCCAATGTGGGCGATGTTCCTCTGGTGGGGGATATGTCCTCCTCCATTTTGTCCGAGGAAATCGACATCACAAAGTTCGGTCTGCTCTTTGCGGGTGCGCAGAAAAACCTGGGCCCTGCCGGGGTGACTGTTGTCATCATCCGGGAAGACCTGCTGGGCAATGCCATGGATTTCACACCCACCATGCTCAAGTATGACATCCATGCCAAAAACAATTCCCTTTACAACACACCGCCCACTTACGGCATTTACTTCATGGGCCGTGTATTCGAATGGGTAAAGGCACAAGGCGGCGTAGCAGCCATGCAGAAACGCAATGAGGAAAAAGCGGCACTGCTCTATGATTTTCTGGACAGTTCCGCCCTGTTCCGCGGCACTGTGCAGAAAAAAGACCGTTCCCTCATGAACGTGCCTTTTGTGCTGCCCACAGAAGAACTGAACGCAAAATTCATCAAGGAAGCCGGCGAAAAAGGCTTCGTGAATCTGAAAGGTCACCGTACCGTTGGCGGCATGCGTGCCAGCATCTACAACGCCATGCCCAAAGAAGGCGTAGAAGCATTGGTGGCGTTTATGAAACAGTTTGAAGCAGAGAATAAGTAAAGGAGAATGTCCGTATGTATACCATCAAAACACTGAACCAGATTTCTCAGGCAGGCCTAAGCAAACTGCCTGAAGCAGAATTTCTCATAGACCCGGAAGCTGCCCGCCCTGAGGGCATCATCCTGCGCAGCTTCGACATGCACAGCATGGAGCTCAACGACAATTTGCTGGGGGTAGCCCGTGCAGGTGCAGGCACCAACAACATTCCCATTGACAAATGCACAGAAATGGGGATTCCCGTATTCAATGCCCCCGGTGCCAATGCCAATGCCGTAAAAGAACTGGTGCTGGCAGGTCTCTTGGTATCCTCTCGCCGCATCATCAACGGCGCACAGTGGGTACAGACCCTTACAGACAACGAAAACGTGGAAAAAGCCGTAGAAGCTGGCAAAAAACAGTTCATCGGCCCCGAAATCGCCGGAAAGACTCTGGGCGTCATCGGTCTGGGCGCCATCGGCGTACTGGTGGCAAATGCCGCTCTTGACTTAGGCATGGACGTCGTAGGCTATGACCCCTTCCTGACACTGGAAGCTGCTTGGCATCTTTCTGCTTCCGTTGACAAAGCGGAAACACTGGAAGAATTGGTGGCAAAAAGCGATTACATCACCATCCACATTCCACTGAATGACAAGACCAGAGACACCTTTGACGAAAAGCTCTTTGCCGTTACCAAAAAAGGCGCAAGACTTTTGAACTTTGCCAGAGGCGGTCTGGTGAACAACGACGCACTGAAAGACGCCATTGAAAAAGGCATCATCGCAAGATATATCACAGACTTCCCCGACGAAACCCTGTTGGGCAACGAAAACATCATCGTTCTGCCTCATCTGGGTGCGTCCACACCGGAATCCGAGGAAAACTGCGCCGAAATGGCTGCTGTGGAACTGCGGGAGTACCTGCGTTACGGCAACATCCGCAATTCCGTGAACTTCCCCGGCTGTATCGTGCCTTATTCCGGCAAACCTCGTATTGCCATTTCCCACTCCAACATCGTGAACATGATCGGGCAGTTGGGTGCGGTATTTACCAAGCACCATATCAACATCGATAAGATGGTAAACAACTCCAAAGGCGAGCTGGCTTACAACATCATCGTCTGCGATAACCTGCCGGAAAACATCAAGGAACTGGTGGATGACCTGTATGCTATCCACAGTGTTAAAAAAGTACGCGTACTGAATCAGGAGGGATAATATGGCAACCATCAGACCTTTTATGGGCATCCGTCCCGCGCCTGAGTATGCGAAGGACGTGGCAGCCCTGCCTTATGACGTTATGAACACAGAGGAAGCCAGAGAAATGGTAAAGGGAAACCCCTATTCCTTTTTGCATATTGACCGGGCGGAAATCGATCTGCCCGTGGGTACAGACCCTTACAGCCCCGCTGTTTATGAAAAAGCAAGAGATACTTTCTATGAACAGCTGGACAAAGGCATTTTCACACAGGATCTGCTGCCCAATCTGTATATCTATCGACTGACCATGGACGGCAGAAGCCAGACAGGACTGGTTGTCTGCACCGCCATTGACGAATATTTGAATGACACAATCAAAAAGCACGAGCTGACCCGTGCCGACAAAGAAGCAGACCGTATCCGCCATGTGGATACCCTCAACGCCAACACAGGCCCCATTTTCCTGGCTTACAAGGAAAATGCCGACGCCAAAGCCATCATCGACGGCTATACAGCGGCGGTACCTCCTGTGTATGACTTTGTTTCCGAAGACGGCATTGGACATACGGTATGGGTCATTGACAGCGATACAGAAATCGGCATGTTGGTACAGAGCTTTGCCAATGTGGAAAATTTCTATATTGCCGACGGACACCACCGGAACGCATCTGCTGTGAAAGTGGGTCTGAAACGTAGAGAACAGAAACCGGATTACACCGGTGAAGAAGAATTCAACTACTACCTTTCCGTACTGTTCCCTGCGGACGAACTCTTTATTTTGGATTACAACCGTGTGGTCAAGGATCTGAACGGGCGAAGCGAACAGGAATTTTTGGAAAAGATCTCCGAAAACTTCAACGTTTCTCCCGCTCCCGCTTCCCCCTGCCATCCCCCTCGCAGACACACCTTTGGTATGTATCTGGGTGGCAAATGGTATCTGCTGGAAGCCAAAGACCACATTTTGTCCCACGACCCTGTGGATGGATTGGATGTCTCCATCTTGCAGGATTCTCTCCTTGCGCCTGTCCTTGCCATCGGTGATCCCAGAACGGATAAACGCATCGACTTTGTCGGCGGTATCCGCGGTCTGGGCGAGCTGGAAAAACGGGTGGACAGCGGCGAAATGCAGGTTGCATTTTCCATATTCCCCACAGCCATGGATGAACTGATGGCAGTGGCAGACGCCGGACGCACCATGCCCCCCAAATCCACATGGTTTGAACCAAAGCTGCGCAGCGGCTTGTTCATCCACGATCTGGGCGAATAACTTATGCTAGAAACCCCCTTTGCGCCTCCCCTTGCATCGGGGGCTTTCTTTTTTTATTTTTCCAATTTTCTCCTGCATATTCTTTTTTCTTTTCCTCATACTAAAAAAGAAAAAAGGAGGCGGAATAACATGAATAAATTCACCACAGGCATGCTTGTGGGCGGCACAGCTGCCATCATGGGCGTTGGCTATCTGATGCAGGACAAAAAGACCTACCGCAAAATGATGAAAAAAGGCAAAAAAATGGCTGTCAAAGCCGAAGAGGTCATGGACGACATGATCGACAATATGCTGGAAAACTGACCGGCAAAACACTTATTTCCAGAAAATCTCTCGTAAAACACTGCACAGAAAAAGGGCCATCGAATAGATGGCCCTTTTTCCGTTTTCTTGAGAGAGGGGTATGATTCTATATTCGAAATTTAAACTTGTTGTCTAATAATCCAGTAAGCCCCGTTTGTGGTAGGGCTTGTTTTGGCTTCCGCCAAAATGGTGTCCAGCGGCCACAGCTTTTCTGTGTTTTCCACACTTTTGGGATCTGCCACAAAGACTTCGTTTCTGGCGTCTATGTTGCAGAGCAGTAGAAAATGGCCGCCGCCGGTAAAGTGACCTTCCCCCATAAGGGCAATGACGGGATAACCAGCCTGCAAGGCTTTCTGTACCTCCGCCCCATTATTGGTAGTAGCGCACTCCAATCCAAAATGCTTGAGTCCGTCAGCAATGAGGGTATGATAGCTGCCGGAACCCGGCGCACAATATCCATTCTCTGCCGCCCAGTCCGCCATTTCTTTTGGACTCACCTGGGTGTCTGTCAGGGAACTGACTGCCATAGCCAATACCGTAGGGCCGCATCCGGCTTCCTCCATATAGTCTACTTCGCCATATAACTCATTGGCCCAGCGTTCGTCTGTCTGGTTGTAATAAACCAACCAGTCCGGCACATGTGCCGCCGACTTGCTGATGGTCACCGAATCAGGCGAAACGGGAGCCGGCGCCAAAGAAGGAATGAGAAAAATTACGAACATAAGTCCGCAATAAATCAGGGTTCTCCTCCAGCCGTTCTTTCTGCGACGGGGAGAAAAAATTTGAAAGTAAATCTGTACCATTGTGAGAAAAAATAAAATACCCAATATTGCTATTTGCAAAATACGCAATATCTGCATCGCCCACGCCCCCGTTCCTGATTACAAAAGCAGTATAACACACTTTTTTAACGGAACTTTTGCGAAACCCTGTCGAATTTATTAAGATATTCCATGGAAATTCTTAGGATATGAATTTTTTCGCAGAAAAGTCCCATTTTCACACATTTTTCTTCATCTCAAGAAAAAGAAAATCGGTATTTCCGACGATCTGAAATACCGATTCTTTTTTATTTTGTCAAAGCCACGGCTCAGCCTTTCAGCAGCTCGATGCCTTTGCGGATTCTGCGCAGGCTTTCTTCCTTGCCCAGAATGTCTGCCAGTTCCATAGCGCCGCCGGGAGAAGTAGGTTCACCAGACAGAGCGGTACGAACGGGCCACAGGAGCTGACCGTTTTTGATGCCCAGTTCACCAACCAGTGCCATCAGTGCGTCATGGATGCTGGTAGTGTTCCAGTCTGCCAGATTTTCCAGTACAGGCAGAGCTGCTTCCAGAGAAGACAGAGCAATTTCGTCGTTTGTTTTCATTTTCTTATGGGTATACAGTTCTGTGCCGTATTCGGGCAGCGTTTTGAAGAATTCCACTAAGCCGGGAATGTCGTTCAGTGTTTCCAGACGTTTCTGGAGGAGAGCGGCAATCTTTTTCAGATCCAGATCTGTATCACCCAGTGCTTCTTTCAGCTTGGGTTCTGCCAGAGCGTAGTACTTATCGAAGTCCATGGCTTTCAGGTATTCGCTGTTCATCCATGTGAGTTTCTTGATATCGAAGATGGCGGGAGATTTGCTCAGACCAGCCATATCGAAGTTTTCTTCCAGTTCTTTCAGGGAGAAGATTTCCTGTGTGCCGGAAGGGCTCCAGCCCAGCAGCGCGATATAGTTCACGATAGCTTCTACCACATAGCCTTCTCTTACCAGATCTTCAAAGGACTTGTCCCCGTGACGTTTGGACAGTTTATGGTGTGCGTCACGCATAACTGCCGGCAGGTGGACATATACGGGAGGTTCCCAGCCAAATGCTTTATACAGCAGGTTATATTTGGGTGTGGAGGACAGATATTCACTACCACGTACTACATGAGTGATGTGCATCAGGTGGTCATCCACAACGTTTGCGAAGTTATAAGTAGGGAAACCGTCTGCTTTCATCAGAATCTGGTCGTCCAGTTCTGTATTTTCCACAGTGATGTCGCCGTATACCACGTCAGAGAATGTGGTTGTACCGCTGTCGGGCATTTTCTGACGGATAACGAAAGGTACGCCTGCGTCCAGTTTTGCCTGTACTTCTTCTTTGGACAGACCCAGGCAGTGACGGTCATATTTTGCGAAAGCGGCGCCTTCTGCGTTGCTTTCTTTCAGGGATTCCAGACGTTCTTTTGTGCAGAAGCAGTAGTATGCTTCGCCTTTTTCCACCAGTTCTTTTGCGTAGTCCATGTACATGCCCATACGTTCGCTCTGTACATAAGGGCCGTATTCGCCGCCGATATCGGGGCCTTCATCATGGTGCAGACCTGTCATGCGCATGGTGTTGTAGATCACATCTACTGCGCCTTCCACCTGACGTTCCTGGTCTGTATCCTCAATACGCAGGATGAATTTCCCACCTTGGGATTTTGCAATCAAATATTCATATAAAGCGGTTCTCAAGTTCCCGATGTGCATATAGCCTGTGGGGCTGGGGGCAAATCTGGTTCTGACTTCCATATTTCATCTTCCTTTCTCATTCTTTTGCGCCGAAGCCATAGTCCGGCAAAATATCATATTCTAGTTTAAACGGAAAACCCTGCCCTGTAAAGGGATTTCGGGAAAAAGAGACTGAAATTATTTGTTTCTTTCCGTGATATATGCTATACTTGACCACAAGTGAATCCGAATACAGAAAGGAGCATTTCAGAAAATGTCTTTAGATAAAGAGAACATGAAAAAAATATGCCTGCTCATCGTCTTTACACTGGCAGTGTTCGTAGGTCTGTGGCGGCTGGAAGCAGTCATTGGTGCCATTACTTTCCTGGGCGGCATCCTTGCCCCCTTCATTCTGGGCGGCGCCATTGCCTTCATCCTCAGTGTACCCATGAACCGCATTGAAATCACTATCTGCAAGCTGTGCAGCAAAGACAGCAACGAAAAGCGACAGAAAAAACGGGAAAAATTCCTGCGTCCCTTCAGCATGATCCTCACACTGGTTCTTGTCATTGCCGTATTGGCACTGGCAGTGCTGGTCATCTTCCCAGAACTGGGCAGAACCGTTTCCGGATTGGGCAGAACCATCCAGGCAAACGTACCCATCCTGCTGGATAAACTGGAAGAACTGTTCCACAACAACAAAGAAATTTCCTATTGGCTGGCAAATCTGGATTTGAACTGGGATGAAATCATCAAAAAAGCCACAAATATTTTCCAGAGCGGCGCTGACATCGTACTGGGCTCCACATTCTCTATGGTACAGAGCATTTTCAGCGGCGTGACCACGTTTGTCATTGGCTTTGTCTTTGCCTGCTACATCCTCATTCAGAAAGAAAAACTGGGCAGACAGTGCCGGAAGCTGCTGTTTGCTTATCTGAAAAAACAGCAGGCAGAACGTGTGCTGGAAATCGCTTCCCTGACACACCGCACATTTGCCAAGTTCCTCACCGGACAGTGTCTGGAAGCTGTGATTCTTGGTACCATGTTCTTTGTTGCCATGACACTTCTGCGCTTCCCTTATCCCCTGCTGGTAGGCGTCCTCATCGCCCTCACCGCACTGATCCCCATTTTCGGGGCATTCATCGGCTGCGTGGTAGCTGCATTCCTGATTCTCATGGTCAGCCCCATGCAGGCACTGGCGTTCATCGTGCTGTTTTTGGTATTGCAGCAGCTGGAAGGCAACTTCATTTACCCTCATGTGGTGGGCGGCTCCGTTGGTCTGCCATCCATCTGGGTATTGGTAGCCGTTACCGTAGGCGGCAGCCTCATGGGCATTGTGGGTATGCTGATTTTCATTCCCCTTATGTCCGTGCTGTATACCCTGCTGCGGCAGGATGTTGTCAAACGTCTGGAGAAAAAACAACTGGATATTTCATGATATTGTCAAAGACTCCTCGCATCGAGGAGTTTTTTTTATGCAGATTACACACTTTCCTTGTTTTTTCCTCCTGTGTGTGCTAAAATAAAAACAAATCCAATACTACCCTAAAGGTCGGAGGTGTATGATATGAGACAACGCGAAGAAATCATCAAAGCCTGGCTGGACATGTGGCTGGGACAGGAACTGCTGCCGCTGGAAGCAGTCTTTACACCGGATGTGCATTACTATGAATTTCAGGGACGGGAATACGAAGGCATTGACCAGATCCGTCGCTGGTTTGAAACATGGAACAGCGAAAACCGTGTCGTAAAATGGGAAGTTGGCCGTTTCGTACACGATCAGGATCTGACATTGGTACCTTTCTATTTCCAGAACGTGAACAAAGAAGGGGAAAAACGGGAATACGAGGGCGTTTATCTGGTAGAATGGGACGGCGACCATCGCATCCAGAAATTGCAGGAATTCTACTGCAAACTGCCTCATTACAAACCTTACGCATAAACATCTGTGCCTGCTCTTTCAAAAGCAACTTCCCCTTAAGAAAACATTGATTTTTCTTTTTCTTGATTTCTTAAGGGGAATTGCGACGGCTGTTTTCATAAGAAAACATAACAAATAAAATTTTCATAAAATAAGAAAGCTAGAATCCGTTGTCATGATAAGGATTTTAGCTTTCTTTGTTTTCTTATGAAGATGCCCCTAAGAGAGCAGGCTTTTTTCACGAAAAGGAGCAAAGACAATGACATTTACACCCATTGGCATGGAAACATGGCACAGAAAGCCATATTTCCTCCACTACCACAAGGACATTCCCTGCACTTACAGCATGACCGTTTCTCTGGACATCACCGTTCTGAAGAAAACAGGCGTTTCCCTGTATCCTGCCCTGCTGTATCTCTTGACCAAAAACGTGAACCGCTACGAGCAGTTCCGCACAGCCTTTGACGAAAAGGGAAATGTGGGCATCTATTCCAACATGGAGCCATGCTACACCATTTTTCATAAGGAACAGGAAACCTTCTCCAACCTCTGGACGGAATATAGCGAAAACTTTTCCACATTCCTTGCGCGATACAAAGCCGATTTGGAAACCTACGGAAATGTACTGGATATGGACGCAAAGCCAAACACACCGCCCAACACCTTTCCCGTTTCCATGGTACCATGGACAACATTCACGGGCTTCCATCTGCACCTGCAAAAGGGCTATGACTATCTCCTGCCCATATTCACACTGGGCAAGGCATGGGAACACCACGGTCATTGGAAAATGCCCCTTGCCATACAGGTACACCATGGTGTTTGCGATGGGTTCCATGTGAGCCGTTTTGTGGAATCTCTCCAACAGGACTTACATCAATTCCAGCCATAAAAAAACACGAAAACTTTTTGTAAAAGCAGCTTCTCCCTTCAGAAACATTGTTTTCCTTCCATTTCGTAAGGGGAACTGCGACGGCTATCTTCAGAAGAAAACATACTTGATAAAAATAAGAAAGCTGAAATCCTTGCAATAGAAAAGATTTCAGCTTTCTTTGTTTTCTTATGAAGAAGCTCCAAAAGAACTTCGTTTTATGGTTCTGATTGATTTTTTGTGGTTTCCTCTGCCCCCAGATACCGCAGGATCGCCCTGTAATAGGCTTCCGCTGCTTTTTGGCAGCCTTCCTCCGTACCGAACTGTGCCACATCCCTTTCATTGGTGACAAAGCACTGTTCCACCAGCACAGCGGCACCCTCCTGATTTTTCAGCACACCAAAGGTATCGTAATCATAAACAGTGGTGTCCGTGGAATCCACCAGCATTTTCTGACCATTCACATAGTACCCGAAACGGATACCATTGCCGCCCCGCAGCTCACTGCCTGCCGCTTCCATTTCTTCTGCCAGCAGAGCGGCAAATTCCATGCTTGCCTCATGGTTTTCCATACCCGGTACGGCTGGATAACACTCAAAGCCTGATGCTTCCCCTGTTTCATCGGCATTGCCATGGACAGAAAGCATCAGATCCGGCTGCAAAAAGGCAAGTTTGCGGTTACGATCGGTGATAGACATGCCCTCACCCATTTTTCTAGTAAGCACTACCCGAAAACGTCCATCCTCTTTCAGCAGTTTTTCCAAAGCTGTCACTGTCTGCTCTGTCAGCTGTACTTCCTGAATGACCCCCACAGAGCCTACATCTTCTCCGCCATGACCTGCGTCCAGCGCCACAGTATAGGGCTTGCCATAGCGGTAATACAGAAAGAATCCCCCATAGCCCAGCACAAACAGAATCAGTATAACCAGCAGACGACGGAAGATACCGCCTTTTCTCCGGCGTTTTTTCCGTTTTGGCGGCTGGTACACATCCTCATATCTTCTGGGTGGTTCCTCGTATCTTCTGGGCTTTCGCCGCCGTTTTTCCGGCGGTTCAAAATCTCTCCAGTTTCTCCCCTTCATGCCTTAAATGATGAAAGTATCTCCTTCTCTGCGGATCAAAGCCACATGGGCGCCGTAAGGCTTTTGACGCAGTTTTTCGCAGATATCAAAATGTTTCCAGAAGTGCATGGGCAGCAGCACCTTTGCCCCAACTCTTTCCATGAAATAATCCACTGCCCAGTCATATTTGTCCTGCAAACGAGGGTCAGCAGGCACACATGCCACGTCGATTTCTCTGCCTTTGAGCAGGTCGATTTCCCGACGATAGCTGTCAGCGATGTCGTTGTTGAATTCGTCACTTTCGCCGTTCCAATGCCACCAGTTCAAATCCCCTGCGTGGAATACGGTGCGTTTGCCGGCTACTTTCACCACAAAAGCAACGCCCTGATCGTTGGAAGCCAGTGTTTCGATTTCCAGATCATCCACTGTGAGTTTCTGGTGGGGTTTCACCCATGTCACTTCCCCTTTGAAATCCTTGGGCAGTTCCACATCGTCTGACAGGATATAATGTGCCCGATCTGCCCACCGCAGGATAGCAGGGTCATAGTGATCCCCATGGCCGTGGGTTACGAAAATATAAAACTTCTTATGAGGGAAATCCCCTTCATTCACTCTGTCAAACATCCCGTTCTGGGTGTAGTAATCAAAAAGCAGTACAGACTGCTTTGTTTCAATCTGAAATCCGCTGTGATGCAGATAAGTCATATTCATAAAATTTCTCCTTCCATCTTCTTCCGTTTGAGCAGTACCCGTTCTTTGGCTTCTTCCAGAAACTGCCGCGCCTGTCCTTCATCATAAAGCCATTGCCGCAAGTTTTCACCAGACAATATAAGGGGTGTGCGGTGATGAATCTCGCCCACACATCCCGAGGCGTGCTCCGTTACAACGGTGGCTTCCCAGCCTTCCGTCTTTTTCCGGCAGACACCAGCCAGATACAGCATTTCTTCCTCTTGGGGCAGAAAATCCCATCCTGTCCCATCTCCGTCCCACTCGCAAAAACCTGTCACCGGAATGACACAGCGGTTCTGGACAAAGTCCTTTCCGAAAAGGGGTTTTTCCAGCAAAGTTTCGCTTCTAGCATTATAAACCCGCTTGCCTTTCTGGGTCAGATATCCCCAGTCTGCCACATCCGCCGTTGTTTTGCCGCCGGACACCCGCAGTATGGGAATGGGATTGCCAGGAAACAGTTCCCTGCCAAATTCACACTTGGGGTATTTTCGCAGAATTTCCCTCATGATAGCCACCATAGGCTTACTGGAGGGGGAAAATTCCCATATCATTTGTCTGCACATTTCATTTCACTTCACGCATGGCACCTGTATGAGGGTCCATGACAAAACCGTAAACTTCCACATCTTTATAGATCAGTGGATGGTTGCGGATAGTATCCACGGTGTTCTGGACAGAGGCGCAAATATCGCCAAAGCCTGTGAGCCACTGTTCCAGATTTTTATGGTTGGCATCTACATGGTCGATGACATCTCTGGAAATGCCCTTTTCTTCCATTTTGGCGATCATCTTTTTGGCATCCAGCGCTCTGCCGCCGCAGTCATCATGGCCGATGACCAGAATGGTATCCACGCCCAGTTCATAAACAGCCACCAGCAGGGAGAAAATCACACTGCCATAGGGGTGAGTGATCTGACCGCCGGCGTTTTTGATGAGCTTTACATCGCCGTTTTTGATGCCCAGTGCCGCAGGCAACAGTTCTGTCATACGGGTATCCATACAGGACAAAATGGCGATCTTCCGGTCAGGATATTTTGTGGTTTCATACCGTTGGTACATTTCATGGTCTACAAAAATACGATTATATTCCAGCATTTTTCTCACGCTGTCGTTCATGGGAAATCCCTCCTTTGTATCCTCTCACTTCTTTCTGCTCTGCCATTTCAGTGTGGCAAAGATCAGCACAAACCAAAGTACGATCAGAATCAATGCCAAAGGCAGGATGGCGTTCAGCAGACTTTCTGCCGGCAATACTTTTGCCGCAATATACAGCCCGATGCCCACCAGCACCAGATACAGCAGTGTTACCACCTGCATGATTTTTCTTGTTTCCTTCATAATCGCACCTTCCTTTCTGCCGCTCTGTACTGATTCTATCATTCCAGAGGAAAGAAATCAAATTTCCGAAATAAAAAAATCCGACATTTTTCCAAAAAACATCGGATTTTCCTGCTTTAAAAAAAGTGAGCAGACCTGTAAGCCGGGTTCTGTCGTGGACAGCCATCTATCTTGGTCTGTTGTTGCCAACAGCATCATGCGACTTTTCATCGAGGAGAGACGAGCAGCCTCTTTGCCCTCTTTCGTCTTGCTTCAGGTGGGGTTTACAGAGCCTCCTGCGTTACCGTAGGAGCGGTGGGCTCTTACCCCACCTTTCCATCCTTACCTGCCAAAAGACAGGCGGTTTATTTCTGTTGCACTTTCCTTAGAGTCGCCTCCACCGGCCGTTAGCCGGCACCCTGCTCTATGAAGCCCGGACTTTCCTCACTGGAGCGAATCCAGCGCGACTGTCCAGTCTACTCAATGGATAATTATACTCCAAAAAGGAGCTGTTTGTCAAACCTTAAAGCAACTACCGCCCACAAATTCCTTAATCAAAGAGTTGTTGGGGATTTCTGTACCCGGTGCCGCAAGGAAATAGCCCAGGAATTTGATGAGCCGTTTTGCGGTGATATATTCAGGCTGGTCTTCCCCAATGGCAAAAAGTTGGGGTTCTGCATACTGCTTCAGCACGCTCAGTTCGTAGATAGTTGCGGAGTTGAAAATGGCGTCTGCGTTTTCCTGATAAGGGAAAATGTTTTCTGCTTCCCCATCGGTGACGTCGTTCCATGTGCGGATGGTTTCTGCCGCGTCACGTCCGCGGAACTGATAATCCCGCACGATACGGCGAATCAAACGGCTGTCAGATGTAGAAATACGGTTGTGGTCATCCACATTCAGCTGTGTCATGGCGCTGATGAAAATCTTGAATTTCTGTTCCGCGGGGATTTCCGATGTGAGCATATCATTCAAGCCATGGATACCCTCAAGCACCAGAATTTCGCCTTTCTTCGCCTGAATACGGTTGCCGTTGTATTCCCGTTTGCCTGTAACAAAGTTATACGTAGGCAGGTCTACCATTTCCCCTGCAATCATTTTCTTCAAGTCGTCGTTGAGCAAAGGTAAATCAAGTGCATGGATATGTTCATAATTCCGTTTGCCATTTTCATCCACAGGTGTTTTATCCCGTTCCACGAAATAGTCATCCAGAGAGATTTTATGAGGCTGAATGCCCAATACTTGCAGCTGAATGCACAGGCGGTTGGCAAAAGAAGTCTTACCGGAAGAAGAAGGGCCGGCAATGAGTACCACACGGACTTTATCCAGACGCTGGTGAATCATATCGGCGATTTCCGCAATCTTCTTTTCATGAAGAGCTTCATTGATGCGAATCAGGTCGCCAAATTTTCCCTGGGTCAGGGTATGGTTCAGTTCCGCCACGTTTTTCACGCCCATAAGCTGGCACCAGTGCATCTGTTCCAAAAATACACTGCTGATTTTTTTGGGGTTGGAGAATTCCCGCAGCACTTCCGGATTTTTCTGGTCAGGGAAGCGAATCAGAAAGCCGTTTTCATAAGCCATGAGGGAAAAGACCTTCAAATCCCCTGTGGAAGCCGGCATATATCCATAGAAATAATCATAGAAGCCGTCCAGTTCATAGAGGTTTACGTTGGACGCCCGGCGATAACGGAACAGTTCGTCTTTATCGGGCATTCCCTGTCGTCTGGCGATTTCTCTGGCATCTTCTTTCCGCATGGTGCGTTTGCAGATAGGCAGGTCTGCCGCCACGTATTCCCGCATTTTACCTTCGATTTTTGCCAGCACTTCTTCTGTGATTTCCATTTTCGGTTTGCGGATTTCGCAGTAGAGATTTTTCTGCAAAGAGTGTTCCACTACCACCAGAGATTCATTGCCCCAGAGTTCGTAAACAGCTTTTGTCATCAGAATCAGCACACCGCGGCGATAGACGCGCATGGCTTCATCGTTTTCGATGCCGTAAAATGTCACATCATCGCAAGTGCGGATTTTCTGATGGAGTTCCCGCAGTTTATTTTTCTGTCTTGCCAGCATAATAGGGCCATCTACCATGCCGGAAAAATCTTTTGCCACGTCGGCAAAGGTTGCCCCCTCTGCAATCTCCACCATTTTTCCCATGATGTTGATCTGTCTTGTTTCCATGACTTTTCTCCTCCTTTTCTCCTCTTACAGTGCCCAGAATGTCTGCCCATTAACTTTTGAGCAAACCACTTCCAGCGCCCAGCCCTTTTCTGCCGCCGCCTGTTCCAGTGCTTTCTGGATCACAGGCACGATGAGCACTTCGCTGGCATAATGGGTCACATCTGCCACACAAATGCCTGTTTCCACAGCCTTCTGGGCTTCGTGGAATTTGATGTCCGCTGTTAGATAAGCGTCCGCACCGGCGTAATAAGCAGGCAGTATGAATTCCGCGCCGCTGCCTGTGCAAAGGGCTACCTTCTGAATCATTTTATGTGGGTCACCTGTCAGGCGAATACTATCCAGACCTAATTTTTCTTTCAGCATTCTGGCAAAATCCGCGAAAGCCACAGGCGCAGGCAATACGCCCATGCGTCCGATGCCTTCTTTTTTATATCTCTGTTCCACAGCGTATACGTCATAAGCCACTTCTTCATAGGGATGGGCTGCCTTCATAGCGGCGATGACATTAGCCGCCTGAGATGCAGGCACCAGAGCCTCCAGACGGACCTCTTCCACCCGTTCCAGCTTGCCCTGTTCACCTAAGAAAGGATTGCTGCCTTCCATGGGCAGGAAGGTGCTTTCTCCCGGTGCCGCAAAGGTACAGCAAGTATAATTGCCGATTTCTCCCGCGCCAGCGTCACACATGGCTTTCCGTACCCCTTCGGCATGGGTCACAGGAACAAATACCGCGATTTTCTTCAAGTCCTCCGCCCATGTTTCTTCTAAGTATGTCAAATCCTGCAAGCCAATCAATTCCGCCAATACGTCATTGGTGCCGCCTTTGGCGATGTCCAGATTGGTATGAGCAGAAAATGCCGCAATGTTATTCTGAATCAAAGAAATGATTTTGCTGCCCACAGAGGTTTCTGTGGTGATGCTATCAAATTTCTGGAACAGCAGCATGGGATGATGGGTGATAATCATATCTGCGCCCATTTCTGCCGCTTCGGCAATGACTTCTTTTGTCACATCCAATGCCACCAGTATTTTTTTCACTTCATGGTTCGGGTCGCCCACTGCCAGACCGGGTTTATCCCAGCTCTCCGCCAATTTTCTGGGGGCAATGCCCTCCATGACTGCCATAATATCTTTTACTTGTACCATGCTTTCGCCTCCTTAATGACTGCCAGTTTTTCCTCGATTTCCGCCAGGCGTTCCGCCGCCTTCTTGGTACCGCTTTGGCGCAGACCTTCTGCCACTTTTTCATACTGGGCTTCTTCTCTAGTCAGTTCTTCCCACAAAATGGGGTCTTGTTTCTCCAATAATCTGCCGCCGTAAAAAAGGGAGGCAGGTGTTTTCTCTCTTTCCTCGCCGGGGATACAGCGGAAAATATGATAATACTTCCCGTCCTCTTTCACCATGATTTCCTCATCAATGGCAAAACCAAAATCCCACACAGTCTGGCGCACAGCGTCTAAATCATGCTGGGGAGAAAGAATCCATTCTTTCAGGCTTTTTGCCACGTCTTCGCTTTCTTTGAGGATACGGCAAATGAGCATACCGCCCATGCCTGCAATAACGGCACTTTCCACTTCCCCTGTATGTACAGGCAAAAGTCCGCTTCCCAGACGGGTTTCGATGGCGTTCCCTGCGCCCATGGCGGCGATGTTTTCCTTTGCCTTTTCCAGAGGGCCTTTGTTCAGGTCACAAGCCAGTGCGCGGTCGATTTTCCCCTGTTCATATAAGTACAAAGGCACATAGCCATGGTCAGTGCCGATGTCTGCCATACTGCGGCGTGTCACCAGTCCTGCCACTGCCTGCAATCGTTTTGAAATATCCATAACCTGTTTCCTTTCTATGCAAAACAGGCGGCAAGCATACCCCTTTTGGGTACGCCTGCCGCCTGCCACTTGTGTTTCTTATTCCAGATAATCTTTCAGTTTTTTGCTGCGGCTGGGATGACGCAGTTTACGCAGGGCTTTTGCCTCGATCTGACGGATTCTTTCTCGTGTGACATTGAATTCTTTGCCCACTTCTTCCAGTGTTCTGGCACGTCCGTCGTCCAGACCAAAGCGCAGGCGCAATACCTTTTCTTCCCTTTCGGTGAGGGTATCCAGCACTTCGATAAGCTGTTCTTTCAGCAGGGTAAATGCTGCCGCTTCCGCAGGGGCGGGAATATCGTCATCGGGGATAAAGTCACCCAGATGGCTGTCTTCTTCTTCGCCGATGGGAGTTTCCAGAGAAACAGGTTCCTGTGCGATCTTCATGATTTCACGAACCTTTTCTTCGGGCATCTGCATTTCCACTGCCAGTTCTTCTGCGGTCGGTTCACGGCCTAATTCCTGAAGCAGCTGTCTGGAGATACGAATGAGTTTATTGATGGTTTCCACCATGTGTACGGGAATACGGATGGTTCTTGCCTGATCGGCAATGGCTCTGGTGATTGCCTGGCGAATCCACCATGTAGCATAGGTGGAGAATTTATAGCCCTTGTGGTAATCGAATTTTTCCACGGCTTTAATCAGCCCCAGATTGCCTTCCTGAATCAGGTCAAGGAACAGCATCCCACGACCTACATATCTTTTTGCGATGCTGACAACCAGACGCAGGTTGGCTTCTGCCAGTTTCTTTTTGGCAGCTTCGTCGCCGTCTTCCATACGCTGTGCCAGTTCCACTTCTTCCTCTGCGGAAAGCAGAGGCACTTTACCGATTTCCTTCAGATACATTCTGACAGGGTCGTCGATATTGATGCCTTCGGGCAGTGTCAAGTCAAGGTCTTTTTCAACTTCTTCTTCTGCGTCCAGGTTGCCCAGGATATCAATGCCCTGTGTTTCCAGATATTCATAAATCCGATCGATGCGGTCGGGGTCCAAGTCCAAATCCGCCAGATGGTCCATGACCTCTTTATACTCTAATACGCTTTTCTTCTTTTTGCCCATGGCAACCAGTTCTTCCAGTCTGGTCAACAATGTGGTTTCTTCGACGGATTTCAAAGCAATCCTCCCTTTCTGTGTTCCTTATAGTCTAACCATATCAGATGGTAATATGCAGTGCCTCCAGCTTTCTTTTCTCCTCCACCAGCTGTTGGATTTCCTCCACGGTGGATGCCTGTGCCGTTTTTCGGTCGATCTTTGCCCGCTTCAATACTTTTGCGGCTTCATTGACGGCTTTTTGCAGGTCAAACCCATCGTCTGCCGGCGGTTGTGCCGCGAAAATCTCCGTGACACGCCGTTGCGCTTCGCCTTCCTCAAAAAAACTGATCAGTTCCGCAGGGAACACATTCCCCGCTTCTTCCCATAAAGTGCCCATGGCTTCAAATGCCTTGCCGTAGACCTCTGTGGGAAAATCGTCCTTATCCAACACCTTCTGTAAAATTTCATATATATGCCGATGGCTGGCAGAAAAATATAATAAACTTTTCTGGGCGTCCAACAGCCCCTTGTCTTCCTTTTCTCTGCCGCCGTACTGCCTTTGCATCTGTACCTGCCGCTTCTGGGCTTCCTGCTGGAATGCCTCATCTTCTTTGCGGCGAAGTTTCCGTATTTCATTCTGGATGGCGCTTTCCTCCACCCCTGTCATACGGCTGACCTCGGCGGTATACACATCCCGCTCGATGTCGCTTTCCAATTTTGTCAAAATCTGCGCTGCCTCTGTGGCAAAGCGCACCCGATGTTCCGGGTTGTCCAGGGCGTATTTCCTGCGGATGCAGGCGATCTGGAACGATATATAATGAACGGCATTGACCAGCAGCTTGGAAAACTCTGCTGAGCCGTTTTGTTTGATAAATTCGTCGGGGTCTTTGCCGTCAGGCACCTGTGTCACCCGCACATGGAATCCATTTTCCACCAATACGGGAATGGCACGGAGAGCGGCGTTTGTGCCTGCTTCGTCGCTGTCGTAAAGCAGGATCACGTCCTCGGCGTATTTCTTCAATGTCATGGCGTGTTCCCGGTTGAATGCCGTTCCCAAAGACGCCACCACATTATGGAATCCTGCCTGATAGACAGAAATCATATCCATATATCCTTCCACCAGAATGAGCTCCTTCTTTCTGGCAGCTTTTGCAAAGTTCAGCCCGTATAGATTGCGGCTCTTGCTGAACAGTATGGTTTCGGGGGAGTTCAGATACTTAGGTTCCCCCTTGCTTAGGATTCTGCCGCCAAACCCTACCACGCGTCCTTGCGCGTCGAATATGGGGAACATAAGCCGCCCCCGGAAACGGTCGTGGTAGCCGCTTCCCTCCTTATCAGGAATGACTAAGCCGCTTTTGACCATATCCTCTACGGAATATCCCAATCCCTTCAAGTGGTCGAAAAGGGCATGTCTGCGATCTGGGGAATAACCGATACCGAACTTTCTGGCAAGGTTTGGCTTTAATTGCCGCCGCTCCAGATAAGCCCGTGCCGGTGCGCCTTCTTCCGACTGGAGGGTATCATAATAAAACCTTCCTGCCGCCCGATGCATCTCAAAGAGCCTTGCTTTCAGCCGCTCCATGGCGAGAGCCTGTCCCGTCATTTGAGGCTCCGGCAAAGGGATATTGGCGCGCTCCGCCAGTTTTTTCACCGCTTCGGGAAAATCACAGTTTTCCATTTCCATCAGAAAGCCGTATACATTCCCAGACGCTCCACAGCCGAAACAGTAATAAAACTGTTTTTCACTGTTGACGGAAAAAGACGGGGTCTTTTCGTGATGGAAAGGGCAAAGTCCGAAGTAAGAACTGCCCTTTTGCTTCAACGGAACGTATTGGGAAATGACATCCACAATGTCATTTTGCATACGGATTTCCTCAATCAGCTCTCTCGGATACCGCATTGTCCTTCCCCCCTTCCGCCTTTTTGGAAACAACGTTTCTGGAATTTCCGTAAACATTGGAGAAAGGAAGCTGTTACACTTCCTTTCTCCTGCTATACTCTATGATTTCGACATTTCCCCGAAAAATCCTCCCTTTTGGCGACGTTTTGTATATTTGTACAAAAACCGACCACAAAACTACGATTTTTCGCAAAAATCCATCAATAAATCAAAGGACGCTCCATTCCGCAGGAATAAAGAGTTTCTTGAACCTTGCCACGGCAAAACGGTCTGTCATGCAGGCAACATAGTCGCAGACGGTCTGCTCCACCGTTTCTCCTTCTTCCATGAGGCGGCGGAACTCTCCTTCCATCTCCTGCGGATGTTCCAGATAGTAGGCAAAGAGGTCGCCTACGATTTTCTGGGCTTTTTCATGCTCACTGGTGGCAATGTCGCTGTGGTAGACCTTCTGGAACATAAATGCCCGCAGTCCCGTGAGGGTTGCCCGCATTTCCGGACTCATGCGGATGTCGCCGGTGCCGGTGCTATGTAATATGGTATCCCGGATCATGGCATTGATGCGTTTGCTGGACGTCCCCCCCATGACTGCCACATATTCCGCCGGAATATCCTCAGGGCAGAGCATGCCTGCCCGAATGGCATCGTCAATGTCGTGGTTGGTATATGCGATTTTATCTGAAAGCTGTACGATTTTTCCCTCCAATGTGGCAGGGTGTCCGCTGGTACGGTGGTTCAGTATACCATCCCGCACCTCCCATGTCAAATTCAGCCCTTTGCCGTCTTTTTCCAGACGGTCTGCCACACGCAGGCTCTGTTCATTATGGGCAAAGCCCCCTCTGTCTTTGCAGAGTTCATCCAGTTTCCGCTCCCCAGCGTGACCAAAAGGCGTATGCCCCAAGTCATGGCCCAAAGCAATGGCTTCCGTCAAATCCTCACTGAGCCGCAACGCTCTGGCAATGGTTCGTGCAATCTGGGCAACCTCCAACGTATGGGTCAGACGGGTGCGGTAATGATCTCCTTCTGGAGAGATGAACACCTGCGTCTTATGCTTCATGCGCCGAAAGGCCTTGCAGTGTATAATACGATCTCTGTCCCGCTGAAAATCCGTGCGGAAATCGCACTTTTCCTCTGGGCGCAGCCGCCCTTTGGATGCGGCGCTTTTTGCCGCCAGGGGACTCAGTATTTTTTCCTCCAATTCTTCTTGAAACAAACGATATTCCATTCTCATCCCTCCTTATTTTCGAGATTTTTTCGTTATCATACATATTTTTCTTTGTCCGACAAAATCCAATGACCATCTCTATTTTCAAACTCCAACAACATGGTTTCATCGTATTCCTCAAAAAGCAGATAGTCCACAGTAACATAATATCGATCATTTTTCTGTTCTACAAAATTCAGACTATCCAAATCAATGGTCACAGCGCCGTAACCTCTGCTCCCCCGCCGCAGATAAAGAGCCCCTTCGTATTCCAGAAAATCGTCATGGAACACTTCGTCAATGACGGCATCTGACAGGTGGTTCCACAGGCTGTCGCGAACTTCCGCATTTGTCTGGAAATTGGATACTTTATAATAGGAAGACATGGTAGGATCTTCAAAATAGGACGCCACCTGTTCCTCCTCGCCGGGAAGATAGAGCTTTGCAACAGTTCCTTCCCCGTTGTCATAGGCTTCTTCGCTTTCATAAACTCCATAATAGGTGGTATCAACATCCACTTCCGCCCCAAACAATTCCAATTCACACTGGTTCAGACATTCCACATTGGGCTTGATCTCCTCCAGAAAGGCAGTTTCATCAAAAGCCGGAGGTTCCTCTTTTGCAGCACAGGCTGTCAAAAGGAACGCCGCTGTCAAAAGTGCTATCCATCGCAAATACTTCATATCCATCCCTCCTTTTTCTTCCTTAATAAAAAAATACGCTTCTTCCACAAAAAAATCCTCTTTTTTTCTGTAAAAAAATAGGGAAAACCCTGTAAAATCCAAGGTTTCCCCGCTTTAATTTCCGATAAAATAGATGGCACATTTCACAGCATTGAAATCAGCCATGGCCGCCGCTGCCACCACAAAAAATCTCAGCTGCCGCTCATACCCATCCGATGCCCAATGCCATGCGTCCTGTGTCTGCTGATACTCCCGCAGCATACACCAGTACAAAACGGCACACAGCCCAAAGAATACCGTTGTCCATGCAGAAATTGCTGCCAAAGGCCCAGTCATCTGGTACTGCTCGAATACTCCCGCCAGCAAATCCAGAAACATGCAGACAGTCAAAACCTTCTGCATATTGTTTCGGATGAAGGGATGGCGGTCTAAAAATAAAAGTAATTTCGGTTTTTCCATAAGATTCTTCCTTTCTCAAAACGATAGGATGCACAAAAGCAAACAGATCCCCGCAGCCGCCAGACAAATGGCAAAAGTCACCCACATTTTCGCGGGAGTTGCCTCCACTTTGCCTTCTTTAAAAAATACCAAGACACACCGGGCACAGTACAGAAAAACCAAAGCCATAATGCCATGTGCCAACCAGTCTAGTGAAGATTTTCGCCAAAAATCAAAGGCATTCCCAATCAAATAGAGAACGAACCAGAATTTCAGAGAATGTCGATGGGTATCAAAAAACATGTCCAATTTATGCAGATCCATTTTTTTCATCTTACTGCCCCCTTTTTCTCAGCATAGCAGAGAATGGGCGTATTGTCCATGGATACAAAAAATCCAGCCAAAGCAACTTCCCCTTAAGAAAATACTGCTTTTCCTTTCCCTTGATTGCTTAAGGGGAAGTGCAACAGCTGTCTTCAGAAGAAAACATAGCAAATCAAATCTCAGTAAAAATAAGAAAGCTGGAATCCTCTATATGGCAAGGATTTCAGCTTTCTTTGTTTTCTTATGAAGATGCCCCAAAATCACGGCTGGAATTCTTTGAAATATGTTTTTGCGAAAATATCCTTTAATGCCAGCATGGCATCTTCCGCAGAATAGCCGTATATCTTCTGGACTTCCCGTATCATAGCGGCAAACTGGGTTTCGTAAGGGGCGCAGTCCATTTCCTGCTGATAAGTCACCAATATGGGATAGAGTTTCGTCCAGTCCACCACATAACCCGTTTCCGTCTGTTTGATTTCCGGCTGTTTTTCTTCTTCTGCCAAAAGGCTGTTGCAGTCTGTTTCCAGAGCTTCAGCCAGCTTCACCAGTCCCGGTACCGTAGGCACAGTGGTGCCCGCTTCCCATTTGGAAACAGTTTGTCTTGCCACCTGCAATTTTTCCGCCAGCTGTTCCTGTGTCATGCTGGCGTTCTTTCTCGCCTTTGCGATATTTTTTCCCAAATCCATGAAAATCCCTCCTTATCTATCATGGTAACAAAAACACGCTGCTCTTTCCACCACCTGACGGGCAAAAAAGCACGCCAGAAGTGCATTTTCCCAATAAAAAACAGATGAACCCCTTTGGGGGCATCTTCATAAGAAAACAAAGAAAGCCAAAGTCCTTATGATTACAAAGGATTTTGGCTTTCTTATTTTGTTCGAATTTTATTTGTTATGTTTTCTTATGAAGACAGCCGTCGCAATTCCCCTTAAGAAATCAAGGAAAGGAAAATCAATGTTTTCTTAAGGGGAAGTTGCTTTAGGCTCATCCGTTCTCTTTTCATTCTGGCACTTTGCCGTCACCGCGATAATGGGCATAAGCTTTCCCGCGCACCTGCACAAACTCCATTTCTGGATAGCGCAGGGCTGTGAGATAGCCGCCATACACACACCCTTGGTCGATGTCAACGGTGTTATTTACCAAATCCGGGCGTTCTGCCACCGTATGTCCATAAACCACCAAGGCTTTCCCATGGTAAGACGCCGCCCAGTCCCGCCGCTGCGGTCTGCCGTTTTCGTCTGTTTCTCCGGTGGTTTCGCCGTAAAGGCACACTGCCCGTATCTTCCCGGAAAAATAGCCCATGTTTTCTTCCTGCAAGCCGCCATGAACCACAGCCAGACGTTTTTTATCCAGCAAAAGATAATAGCACTGGCTTTCATAGCACTGCATATAGCGGCAGCGGAAGGCCTGTCGTTCTTCCCGGCTGAGCTTGTCCAATTCCGCCACAGTTTTTTCCAAGCCATGAGAGATCCGCACACGGTTCCCCAGAAAATAGCGGTAAAGCTTATTGCAGTGGTTGCCATGAACCCAGAAACCGCCGTTATAGGCCACCTGATCCATCCAGAAATTCAGGCACGCCAAATTCGCAGGGCCTTTGTCGGACACATCCCCAACGGAAATGAGCCGCCGTTTGTCCGGGTGGACATAAATGCCGTTTTCCTCCCGGTAGCCCAGCTTTTCCACCAGCTGGATCAGCTCGTCATAACAGCCGTGGACATCGCCGATAATATCATATTGATTTTCACGGAACTCCAATATGCGGAAGTTCCGTTCCCGTCGTTCCTTTTTCATACACACCAATCATTTCTACTTCTGTTTTTTCAATCTTTTTTATCATAACATAAAATCCTCTGTCCGTGCAAAAAAAGTGAAAAAACTTTCTTCCCGCCGCATAAAGTAATGACAGGAGGTGGTATGTATGTATGGAAAACGAGAGATCCCCGCACCCTTTGCGCCCCAAAAACAAAAAGCGAAACCACAGAAAAACCAGGCAAGACAGACTTCCGGCGGCTGTTCTCCGGCGGCGGTGCTTCTGCTGCTGGATCTGCTTTCCCGGTAAACAGATACGGCGTATTTCCTCTTTGGAAAATACGCCGTATTTTTTCTATTTTACAATCCCATAAGTCCCATGATCTGCTGCATCTGTGCGCGGTCGCCTTCCGGCAGATTCTGAGATACTGCCGCCAGCAGGGCTTTCTGTTCTTCCTTGGAAAGGCTGCCTCCTTGCGCCAATGCTTCTCCATATTCCAGAAAAACATCCAATCGTTCCAGTCCTGTTTTATCCTTGCTTTTTTCCTGAGCTTCCCGGATCAGCCGCAGCCGTTCCTCGCCCAGCGCTTCCATTTGTGCCTTTGTCCAGTCCATCCAATCCCTCCTTTTGTATGAGGATCTCCCTTGCGTCCATAACACGCATGAGGGTATCCAGTCTTGTCTGTTCGCCTTGGGACAGGCAGGGGCGAATGGCTGAAAGCATCTGCCTTCTGCGCACAGATGGCGGCAGAGTATCCCGGCTGCGGGCCTGAAGGACGCCGCCTGTGAGCATCCGCCGCATTTCCATGAGCCGCACCACTACATACAGATCCCTTTGATACTCCTGATCCAGAAAAGGAATGGCTGCCATGAGCATTTTCTCCTGCTTTTCCCCTTCCTCCTCCACTGCCGGCGCAGACTGCTGTACAGGCTGCGGCATATCCTGCCCCATGAGCCTGCGCAGTCTTTCCAGCCTTCCTGCCAGATTCATGAGTTCTGTTTTCCGGTTTTCCTCCATGGTATTCCCTCCATCCTGTCCTTCATCAAAAGATATGCCGTCAAAGGGAAAAAAAGAACTTCTTTCTCATTCCCCAAAAACTGCCCCATGCATACTCTGTCAGAAAGGGGGTCTTTCAAATGGAGCATTTTACAGATACCGCCATTTCGCAGAAATCATTCCCCACAGGAAAAGGCATCGGCATTGCCATACTGGACACAGGCATCTCTCCTGTGGCGGATTTTACCATACCTACTGACCGCATCATCGCTTTTCGGGATTTCATCAACGGACGGACAACGCCTTACGACGATAACGGACACGGGACCCATGTGACAGGCGCAAAAAAAGAAACAACGCCTATGTTTTTCACATAGGCGCTGCCTCTTCCATTTTCTTATAATGCTTTTATATGTAGGAGTTAGAGATTATCCGATTAATTACTGGAACATGAGAAATGCTACCAGTACGATGATGCAAGCATCTACCAAGTGGCTGCAAGCATTTTTACACCACTGCATAATTTTTTTCGCCTTCCTTCTTTAACCTAACAGATTAGGCAGGAACATAGAAATTGCAGGTACATAAGTGATCAGCATCAGTGTTGCGATCATCAGCACCAGGAAGGGGATGATCCCCTTGATGACCACATCCAGCGTCGTTTTCCCAACACGGGAAGCAACGAACAGGTTTACACCCAGAGGAGGTGTGATGAAGCCGATAGCCAAGTTGGTTACCATGATGATACCGAAGTGAACGGGGTCAACGCCCAGAGCTGTTACAACAGGGAACAGGATGGGAGCCAGGATCATGATAGCACATACAGTTTCCATGAAGCAGCCTACCAACAGCAGCAGCAGGTTGATCAAAAGCAGGATCAGCACTTTGCTGTCTGTCATAGTTGTCAGCAGTGTTGCAACGGTTGTAGGGATACGGCCCAGTGTCAGGACTTTGGAGAAACCTGTTGCGCAGCCGATAACCACCAGGATGGTTGCGGTTGTTTCGCAAGCTCTCTTTGTTACGTCCAGCATCTGTTTGAAGTTCAGTTCTTTATGTACGAACAGACCGATAATCAAGCTGTAAACTACGGATACAGCAGCTGCTTCTGTTGGTGTGAAGATACCGCCGTAGATACCGCCCAGGATGATAACGGGAGACAGCAGCGCCCATTTACCTCTCCATACTTCACGGAGCGCACGGCCGATGCTGAAAGGTTCTGTGTCGCCTTTATAACCAGCGCTTCTTGCGTAGAAGTAGCTGTAAGCGATCAGTACCAGACCGATAAGGATACCAGGGATGAAGCCCGCTAGGAACAGGGAGCTTACGGAGCTGTTTACGGTTACGGAGTAAACAACCATAGGGATACTGGGCGGGATGATAACGCCGATGGAACCAGCGGCAGCGATCAGCGCCAGTACGAATTTTTTATCATAGCCTTTTTCCAGCATAGTAGGAACAACCATACCGCCGACAGCTGCTACGGTTGCAGGGCCGGAACCGGAAATAGCTGCGAAGAACATACATACAACAACGGTTACGATGGCAAGACCGCCGCGGATTCTGCCGAAGAATACGTTGGCAACGTCCAGCAGACGTTTGGAAATACCGCCGCCGCCCATCAGTTCACCGGCGAATACGAAGAATGGAATCGCCATGATGGGGAAAGAGTCTGTACCAGTTACCATGTTACGCGCTACAAAGCCCAGTGTCAGCTGATCCGTAGCGAAGATATAAGCCAAGGAAGCGATCCCCAGGGAGAAACCGATGGGAACAGTCAAAACAAGGCTGACGATCAATGTGATAAATACCACTGCTGCAATAGCTCCAGTTGTCATGCTTCCTGCACCTCCTCATGATTATGCAATGCTTTGATTCTTCTAATGATGCACTGAATCTGGCGGATAGCTGTCAAGAAGAAGCCAACCAGAGGTGCTGCGTATACGAACTGCATGGGCACATGCAGCGCGGGAGAAATCTGACCGCTGGCAGAGATTTTCTGGAAAACGGTTACAGATGTTACCGCAATGAAGATGGCAAAAGCCAATACGATGATTTCACTGAGGATTTCCACATAAGGACGCGCTTTTTTAGGATAGATATTGATGGCAGCGTCGATGCGGATATGGGCTTCTTTTTTCGCTGTGTAAGCCACAGAGAAATAAACCAGCCATACAAACAGATATCTTGCCATTTCTTCAGACCATGTCAGAGAGCTATGGAATACATAACGCATGACAACCTGAACAAAAATGATAATACTCATCAAAAACATCAAAGGCACGATAAAGCATGCTTCCAGATGTTCATTCAAAAACTTCATACCTTTTTCCCTCCCCTGTATCTTTACGCCGCAGGTGCTGCATCAGCTTCTGTCTGTGCCGGTGCGTCTGTTGTCTGTTCTGCGGGATATTTTTCTTTCGCTTTTTCGGCTTCGCTGTAAAGCAGATCGATAACTTCAGGATGTTCTACCTTTTCATAAGCCAGATCTTTGATGCCGGCACAAGCAGCTTTCATTTCTTCCACCACTTCAGGGCTCAGTTCCGCGTAGTTCATGCCGGGGTAGCTTTTGATGTTTTCCAAAGCAACTGCTTCGTATTCGGAACATCTTTCACGTTCATAAGCAACAGCTTCATCGGAGATTTTCATGATGATTTCCTGTTCTTCCGGTGTCAGACCGTTGAATGTTTCTCCACTCATGAGGATAACATAAGGGGAATAAATATGTTTTGTATAAACATAGTATTTCTGTACTTCCTGGAATTTAGACTGCCATGTCAGTTCAGCGCCGTTGTCCTGGCCGTCTACTGTACCCTGCTGCAAAGCGGTGAACAGTTCTGTGAAGGCCATGGGTGTAGGGTTCGCGCCATAAGCTTTCCACTGTGCAAGCTGCAGTTCGTTTTCCATGATACGAATCTTCAGACCTTTCAGGTCATCCATGGATTCGATGGGTTTATCTGTAGTAGACAGTGTACGGAAAGAGTTTTCCTGCCACTGAAGCAGCTGGAAACCAACTTCGTTCAGCTGTTCACCCAGGTAGTCACCCAGTTCGCCGTCCAGCACTTCATATACCTGCTGTTTATTTTCGAAAATCCAGGGAATATCCAGACAGTAAATATCGTTACAGAAAGCAGCTACTGTTGCGTTTGTTGCCAGTACGATGTCATAGTCACCAAACTGACAGCTTTCCAGCAGTTCACGTTCACCGCCCAATACGTTATCTGTATAAATATCTACGGTCATAGCACCATTGGTTTCCTGCTCCAGACGCATTTTGAAGAATTTCGCCGCGTCAATAGTAGCAGGGGCATTCCCCAGTGCATAAATCAGATGTTTGCAGTCTTCCTGCAGTTCCACGCCTGATTCAAAGGTAACAGGCTCTACCTTCTTTTCCACAACCCCTGTGGGTGTTGCGGGTTCTGCGGTTTCCTCCTTCTGTCCGCCGCAGCCGGTCATCCCCAGCAGCATGGCAGTTGCCAGCGCCAGAACACCGAGTCTTTTTTTCATACTTACTCCTCCCTCTTTTTCTTTAGAATCCTCACAAAAGCACACCTTTTTTAAAAGAAGTTCTTTTTTCTTATTTAAAACCAACTTCTTTTTGAAAAATAAAACTTCTTTTTGATTAGATTAAACTCTATATTAGATTATATTTAATCCAATTCTAATTTTCAATTGGTATTTCCTCTAATTTAAAAACATTTATCCGCCACATAAAAACACCTTTATTATGCATATAGAACAAATATTTTGAATCATTATGCGCTTTTTACAAATATATACATCCTTTTTTATTCATTTTTCCCTTTTTCAAAATCCCATTTTGCGAAAAACATCTTTCTTTTTCACTGCTTACAAGGCATATTTATCTATCATATAAAACGGATTCACATAATTTCTCTATTGAATTTTTACACAACCCGTCTTACAATAGAGATAGATGCATTATCAACAGTTTTGTGAACACTGCAAGCGGAGGGGGAGCAAGTAGATATGAGCGAAAAAATCACACTAGCCGATCAGATTTATGCGGACATAAAAAAAGACATCACCAATAAACAATTGGTCTCCGGAGAAAAAATCAACATCAAAGAACTGGCAAGAAAATACGGTGTCAGCGACACACCTGTCAAACAGGCGTTGCAGCGTCTGGCAGAAGAAAAACTGGTGGTCAACACCCCCAACAAGGGCATGAGTGTACGCACACTGACGCCCCATGAACTGAACGATACCTTTGACATCCGTCTGATGATGGACACATTCTTCATCAAAGATATCATCACCACCCTCAATTACAACAGTACCCTGCGCCAGCAGCTTCTGGAAAACATGGAAAAACAGAAACAGTTTATTTCCTGCAATGATTCCACTGTGGACGCAGAAGGCTATTTCCAGCTGGATCTGGAATTCCATGTGCTGTATCTGACTGCTTCCGGCAATCAGAAAGCTGTGGAAGTCCTCAAAGATTTGCAGCCCTTCACATTCTCTGCCGGCACATACTTCAATCAGCCCCATTATCGGGACTGCGAATGTGTGGAAGAACATCAGGCGATTCTGGACGCAGCCCTTGCTGCCGATCCAGAAGGACTTCGCAAAGCCATCGAAACCCATATCGCCAATTCCCGCAGAGCATTCCAACTGATCTTTAAAGTCAACCAGATGGTTTGATTTTCAAAAAAACAGCGGAGAAATCTTCTCAAGTTTCTCCGCTGTTTTTTATGTCTTTCTGTTTTTCGCCATTTTCTTTTGGACTGCCTCAAATAGCTCCTCCGAAACCAGCGGCGCATGGGTATGGCAGACCACCGTCCAACGCTCTTTGGGGCAAGGGCGGCTTTTTTTCTGTTTATAACTGATCTTTTCTGTTTTTCCCTGCACCATATTTCCCAAATATACGGGATTTTTCAATATCTTGCATACGGTAGATGCTGTCCAAATGCCTTTCGCCTTTCTGCCGCAGTCCTTCCCCTCCTGGGCCAATGCCATGGCCGGGGACAATATACCGCAGCCATTCAGCACTGCCGCCACACCACCACAGGAAAATCCCATGAGATACAGCCGAAAGATACCTGCTACCACCTGCGCTCTTTGAGAGCAAGGCACCAATACATGATGGTCAAAAGGACTTTTCTCATAGCCATAAGGGGCATAATTCCCCAAATATTGCCCCATTTCCCGTTTCCTACGCAAAACCGCCCGGATATTATCGGATAATTCCTCGCAGTACCACTCATTGATAAGGCTATTGATCTGGCTGGCCCGTTTATTCTCCCGTCTTGCCGTATCTACTCCATCCACCACAGACACAAACCGTATGCCCCACAAGGGAAACAACTCATAAAGATACCGCTCCGCTGTTACCAAATTTCGTGTAAAGCGGGATTGGGTCTTGCACAAAATCACAGAAAACCGTCCTTCTCTGCCATGGGCAATGAGCTTCTGAAAACCAGGCCGATCTTCCCGCAGCCCCGAATAATCCTCATCCACATAGATGCCTGTCACCTGCCATCCTTTCTTCGCCGCATAAGCTAGAAGCAATTCTTTCTGATTGGCGATGCTTTCACTGTCTTTCCCTTCCTGCCGCTGTGCGTCCTCTACCGACAATCTACAATAAATGGCTGCCCGTTCCATCGTTCTTCCCCCCTTTTGCCTATGGATATGCGGCATCCCCTGTCCCTTATCCCTTTTTTGCGCCTGTCACCCATGTCACAGGCATCGCCTGTGGCAACGGTACACTTTCCGGCGGACGTTATCGCGGCATTGCCCCCCAGGCGCACATCATTTCTCTGAAGATTTTGGATGCTATGGGACAAGGGACTTCTTTGCGTGCCATTCGTGCCATGCGATGGATATTGGACAACGCCGCAAAATATAATATAAAAGTAGTCAATTTATCCATAGGCACCAATGACAGAAGGGTTCATCGTCCTCTGCAGGAAGCAGTGGAATCCCTTTGGCACAAAGGCATTGTGGTGGTAGCCGCCGCTGCCAATCCCGATGGCGGCGCACACTTTCTGCCGCCGCCATCCCTCAGTCCCAGCATTCTTTCTGTGGGTACATGGGAGGACAGAGAATGGTTTCCCTCAAAACAGACCACATCCGTAGGTCAGCCTGATCTGTGGGCACATGGGGAAAACATCATCTCCGTTCTTTCACCGAATTATAACTTTTCCCTTCAGAACCGTTCCAAAAGCAGCATTGTCGACCACAGCTACATCGCCATGAGCGGCGCATCTATGGCAACGCCTATGGTCAGCGGCATGGCAGCCTGTCTGCTGGAGCGATTTCCAAACCTCACACCCAGTCAGGTGAAACAACGCCTTTGTGCCGCCGCCGAGAAAAACGGCGGGCTTTTGGAGCCTTCCTGTCTGCCTGAATGAAAGGAGCGATCTTTTTATGGAAGAAAACAATGTATTCCATCTGGCAAAAGTCCTGCAAAACACAGACAACGCCAGAAACGAACTGCATACCTTTCTGCAAGCCATGCAGACAAGGGTGGAACAGGATTATCTGCAAAAAATACAGGCAGCTGCCGCCATGCAGCAAGCAGACGCCGTGGAACATCCTCCTCGGGAAGTGACGCTGCTGCGGGCACTGCGGGCATTCACCGACGATGCCGGAAAAAGCCGTCTGGATGAAATCTGCCGCAGTCTGATGCTCTTTCACACCATGGGACAGATTCAGCAAAATGTGGCATATTCTCTGGCGGAAGGCAGTCCATTGGCTGTCCGTGACCGTTCCGGCGAAGAAAGCTGTGCGCCATCTCCTCAGACCGTACGCATGGCAGGCCTGCTGATGATGCTTTCCCTCACCGATCGCATCTAAAAAAGAACCCCCTGTACCTTTCGGTTTAGGGGGTTTTGTCTTACATCTTTGTCCGACATTTCCTATTTATATATCACAAATGCTGGTTCACAATGAACATGTTCATTTTTTTCATGGTGCGGATATCTTCCTTTGAAAAGCGGAGGATTTCTTTCAGTTCTTCATTTTCTTCCATAATGTCCGGTGAAAGGACGAATTTGAAGGACGCCGGCAGCATAGGCTGTATGGAAAGGCCGGAAAACATGCCGATCATGCGCCCTGCGGGGCTGAAGGAATTGATGGCGTAGAGAAATACCCGTTCCATCTTATTATTCTGGTTTTCAAACTGGAAATTGCTGAAGGTATCATAGCGGCGCATGGTGCCGTGATAGAGATACTTACATTTATAACAGTTGGAATAATCGTCCACATCCGCATACAGATCGGCGCTGAACATGCCGTTTTCTCCGGTTCCCCGAATGTCGATGACATTGCGGACGATACGGCTGCGGCGGCCGTCATAGAAATAAAGATACATCCGGGTTTTCCCATGGCGTCTGCCGGAAAGATCCACCCGTGTTTCGGTTTCCTCTACCTCTTTATCATAATCAATAAGCTGATTGACGGAAATATCCAGTGCATTGGCAATGATGAACAATGTTTCAATATCTATGGCAATGTCCCCGTTCTCATACTTCGATACGGTGGCCTTGCTTTTATTTATAAGTCCCGCAAAGACTTCAATGGTCATATTTTTCATTTTACGATACAAACGGATCCGTTTGCCCACATGTACGCTGATTTCCTTCATAAATCCCCATCACCTGCTTTTTCGTCTTCCCATTATCCCTGTTTTTTTCTTGTCAGTAGCCATACAACAGTATGCGGCAGTTGATCTGCTGCGGCAGATTTTTGTCCGCAGTTCTCAGACAAGATGCAGCATCCGCCGCTTCCCTCCCTTGGCAAAATTCCCTTTAAACCGTTGAAATTCCAATCTTCCGAAAGAAATTCTGCCCCAAGAAGAAAAAACAGAGATTTGTTTTTTCGTTCACATTATACCATAAATTACCTGTCATTAACAGACTTATTTTGTATTTGCATCAGAACAAAGATCACGAGAAAGGCGGAAAAAAACACCTCTGAAGGCATGGGAAAAACCATATTTTTTTCACCTTTTTTCATAAAGATGTTTATTCTAAGTAGAATGTTAAGTTTTTATACAGAAAATATTTATTCATAATTCCCTGCCTGTTTTTTGAATTTTTTTATCAAAGATGCTCACCTTTTGTAAATATTATCCTTTGAAAATATGAATACTTTTGTGTTTTTGCCTAATGTTTCTCAAAAAAAACATGTTTTTCTCAACACTTCATGTACATGCCGTCTATTTCTTCAAAATACAAATTTCCATGAATTTTGCTTCATTTTATTTCTATTTTTCATTTTTTGACACTTAAATAGATATAAAACAATATTATAAAGAAACTTTTAACACAAAAAGTTTCACCAAAGTATTCCTGGTTTGTTTGTGTTTTTTGGTTTTTTTCTGCATAATATATCTTAAGCTTATGGTTTTCTCACATGCAATATGTACAAAAACTAAGCGTCATGTCATTATTCATTTTTTTCTGAGAGAAAAATATAAGGAGGTTGTATTCTATGGAAAAAAAGCAAAAATTTAGTGACATCCTAGTCATTGGTGGTGCGCTCTTTGCCATGTTCTTCGGCGCCGGCAACTTGATTTTCCCGCCCCTGCTGGGTCAGCAGTCCGGTACATCCTGGTTCATTGGTTTCCTGTTCTTCTTCATCTTTGACGTAGGTCTGGCACTGGTTGCCATCCTGGCACTGGTTCGTAAAGGACAGTTTGAAATCAACGGTATCACAGACGTAATGGGTAAGGTTCCTTCCACCATTATCAACTGTATCGCCGTATTGTGTATTGGGCCCCTGCTTGCAATCCCTCGTACAGCAGCGACCACATTTGAAATCGGTGTGCAGCCTCTGGCTCCTAACTTCAGCACATGGATTTTCTCCGCGATCTTCTTCGCAATCGTATTGGCTCTGACAATTCGTCCTTCCAAAGTAGTTGATATCATCGGCGCTTTCCTGACACCCGTACTGGTTATCACACTGCTGGTTATGATCATCAAAGGTATCATCTCCCCTCTGGGCCCCATTGATCTACCTGAAACAACAAACCCCGTACAGAACGGTACTCTGAACGGTTACCAGACACTGGACGTACTGGCTTCCATGATCTTCATCATGATCATCACATCCAGTGCACAGGGCAAAGGCTACACAGAAGGTCACTCCCTGTCTAAAGCAGTCCTGAGCTCCAGCTGCGTTGCTTCCATCGGTCTGTTCGTTATCTACGGCGGTCTGACATATCTGGGCGCAACAACATGTAACCTGGCTGACATGCAGGGTCTGAACCAGACAGCACTGCTGGTTGCTATCACAAAAGCACTGTTCGGCAACGCCGGCGTTATCCTGCTGGGCGTTATCGTACTGTTTGCCTGCCTGACAACAGCAATCGGTCTGAGCTCCTCCACAGGTGCTTTCTTCGAAGAACTGACAGGCGGTAAAGTTTCCTACAAAAAAGTTGTAATCATCGTAGTAGTATTCAGCTGGCTGATCTCCAACGCAGGTGTATCTACAATCATCCAGTTCTCCGCTCCTCTGCTGAACCTGGTATACCCTGGCGTACTGGTACTGATCATCCTGGCGTTCTTCCACAAATCCATCAAGAACAAAAACATCTACCGTGTTGCTACATACTTCGCTATCATCGTAAGTGCACTGGAAATCCTGGCTGGTTTCGGTCTGCCTACTGGCTTCGTAAAATTCCTGCCTCTGGCTCCCATGGGCTTTGCTTGGATCGTACCCGCTATCGTTGGTGGTATCATCGGGAAATTTATCCCCTGCAAAGACTGATGCCTATCTTTTGATCGGTAAATAAAATCATATTGCATAGAGTGTAACAAACCCCCTCTGTTCGAAACAGAGGGGGTTTTTCTTGCTTAAAAAAAGATACGTCTGCCGGAAAGAATCAAGATCAAAAGTCCAAGGGCAAGCCATATCACCATCGTCAGGTAATCCTTCCTGCGAAAGCTATACCACAGCTCCTGTACCCATGCCACCGCAAGCATCAGCAGCGCAATCCAGGTACACACCAATCCCAAAAGTACCGCGATGCCAAACATATTCTCCCAGCGATTGGCAACCAAAATGGCAGCCATCATCAGCAGCAGGCCCATAACACCCACCGCTGCTGCGTATTTCCATAATCTGCTTCCACTGCGACCCATGGTTCGCCCCCTTTTGCTATATTTTCGCTTCTTATTAGGCTGTTATTTTACCATGGGCAGCCGTATACAAAAATCCCTCAAAGGGTATACAAAAAAAGCTGAAAACCTCCGTTTCCAGAGATTTTCAGCTTGATTTTGTTTATGGGTTAATGTCTTCAGTCAATCAGCCCAGCTGTTCCGCTACAACCGCTTTTGCTTTTTCCAGAGCATCTGCGATCTTGGAAGCGTCTTTACCGCCTGCCTGTGCCATGTTGGGACGACCGCCGCCGCCTCCGCCGCATACAGCCGCTGCTGCTTTGATGATGTTGCCGGCATGTACGCCTTTTTTCACAACATCGTCAGTTGCCATAGCCATCAGGTTTACTTTGCCGTCTTTGCCGCTTGCCAGTACCACTACACCGCTGCCCAGTTTCTGTTTCAGCTGGTCGCCCATGGTACGCAGAGCATTGCCGTCCATATCTTTCACTTCAGCCGCCAGCACTGCAACGCCGCCGATTTCTACTTTGCCGCTGAGCATTTCGTCTGCTGCGCCGCCCGCCATTTTGGCTTTCAGTTTTTCCAGTTCTTTTGCTGTTTCTTTCTGTTCTGCCAACAGCTGTTCCAGACGAGAGAGCAGTTTGTCAGGTGTGGATTTCACCAGACGGCAGATTTCTTTGATTTCGTCTTCCTGTGCCTGATAATGTTTCAGCGCTTCTTTACCTGTTACCGCTTCGATTCTTCTCACACCAGCTGCTACGCCGTTTTCAGACAGAATCTTGAAGGAACCAACCTGTGCGGTATTTTTCAGGTGCGCGCCGCCGCAAAGTTCGATGCTGTAACCGCCCATATCTACCACACGTACCACTTCGCCGTATTTTTCGCCGAACAGTGCCATTGCGCCTCTGTTTCTAGCTTCGTCGATGGACATTTCGTCTGTGTGTACATCATAGCTTGCGAAGATAGCGTCATTTACCAGTCTTTCTACTTCTTTGATTTCATCAGCAGTCATTGCTGCGAAGTGTGTGAAGTCAAAACGCAGTCTGTCCGCGCTTACATAGGAACCAGCCTGTTCTACGTGAGTACCCAGAACGGTACGCAGTGCTTTGTGCAGCAGGTGGGTTGCGCTGTGGTTTCTGGAAGAAGCCATACGCAGTTCCACATCGATGCTTGCGCAAGCCATTTCGCCTACCTGCACCAGACCTTCTGTCACTTCACCCATGTGTGCGATCTTGCCGCCAACAACTTTTACGCAGTTGGTTACTTTCACAACGCCTGTTTCTGTTTTGATAACACCCTGGTCGCCTACCTGACCGCCGCTTTCTGCGTAGAAAGGTGTTCTATCCAGGAATACCGCTACTGTGTCGCCAGCCTGTGCAGTTTCTGCAACGGCTTCATTTGCAACCAGTGCAACGATTTTTGCGTTCGCTACATCATATACATCATAGCCAGCAAAAGCTGTTTCCAGTTCTACGGGCAGTTCATTGTAAACAGTTTCTGCTGCGCCCATGTAGTTGGATTTTGCTCTTGCGGAACGCGCACGTTCTTTCTGTGCTTTCATTTCTGCTGTGAAAGCGTCTTCATCGATTTCCATGCCTTCTTCTGCCAAGATTTCTTTTGTCAGGTCAACAGGGAAACCGTATGTGTCGTACAGACGGAAGGATTTTTCACCGGACATCACTTTTTCGCCGACAGCTTTCATTTCTTCCATGTCTGCTTTCAGGATTTCCATACCTTTGTCGATGGTCTTATAGAAGCTGTTTTCTTCGATGGACAGGATTTTGAAAATATAATCCTGTTTTTCTACCAGTTCGGGATAAGCTTCGCCGCTGCAAGCGATTACGGATTTGGACAGTTCTGCCAGAAATTCGCCTTCGATGCCCAAGAGTTTGCCATGACGAGCCGCACGACGCAGCAGACGACGCAGTACATAGCCACGACCTTCGTTGGAAGGCAGTACACCGTCAGCAGTCATCATTGTTACGGAACGGATATGGTCTGTGATAACACGAACGGAAACGTCTGTTTTATGATCTTTGCCGTATTCTACGTTTGCTTTTGCACAAACAGCGTCACGGATGGATTTTACAGTATCTACGTCGAAAATGGAGTCTACACCCTGCATGATGGTTGCCATACGTTCCAGACCCATACCGGTATCTACGTTCTTCATAGCCAGTTCTGTGTATGTGCCGTCTTCTTCAGCGTTGAACTGTGTCAATACCAGATTCCAGAATTCCATGTATCTGTCACAGTCACAGCCTACGCCGCAAGTAGGGCTGTCACAGCCGTATTCAGGGCCACGGTCATAGTAGATTTCTGTACAAGGACCGCAGGGGCCTGTACCATGTTCCCAGAAGTTGTCTTCTTTGCCCAGTTTTACGATTCTGTCCCAAGGCAGGCCTACTACATCGTGCCAGATTTTGCCTGTTTCATCGTCTTCTTCGTAAATGGTTACATACAGTCTGTCTTCGGGGATTTCCAGTACTTTTGTTACAAATTCCCAAGACCAGGGCACGATTTCGTTTTTGAAATAATCACCGAAGGAGAAGTCACCCAACATTTCAAAGAATGTGCCGTGACGAGCGGTTTTCCCTACGTTGTCGATATCACCTGTACGGATACATTTCTGGCAGGTTGTCACTCTTTTGCTGGGAGGGATTTCCTGACCTGTGAAGTATGCTTTCATGGGTGCCATACCGGAGTTGATCAGCAGCAAGCTGTTGTCGTTGCGGGGCACCAGAGGGAAGCTGGGCAGACGCAGATGGTCTTTGCTTTCAAAGAATTTCAGAAATTCTTCACGAATTTCGTTTACACCTAAATATTTCATATCTTACCTCCTTAAATATTTTCAATCTGTTAACAGGATACCCGGAAAATAAAAAAGCCCCTGACAAAAGTCAGGGACGAATTCACCGTGGTACCACCCTTGTTACGCCCAAAGGGACGTCACTCAAAGCCTTTAACGCAGGCATACGCTTTGACATACTTCTCTTTCCGCCAAAGAGCTGTGGTTCTTACCCGAAAAGACTGCTTCGGCAATGTGCTGCGGGAAATCTTCCACCAGTGATTTCCTCTCTGGAACGTCCACCCCTTGCGTACTCCTTCTTTTCTTGGCTTGTTTCCATATAAAAAATACAATTAGATTATAGACATGCCCTGTCACTTTGTCAAGAAAAACCGCCCTTTTCCAGTAAAAATGACCATATGCAGCCCACACGCCTTATGGTATCATCGAAAAAAGGGCATTGTTTTTCAAAAAGGGGGATTTATTATGAAAAGTATTGCTGGCGTTCTCGCCGTCACTTTGAACCTATTGATACTGACGCTGATTTGGGGCTTTTCCTATCTGCACGCTTACACAGATGCACTTGCAGGCACATTCATGCCAGAGGAATATCGGTATCTGCCCATTCCGCTGATTGTGCTTGTCATTGGGTCTATGATTGTGGAGCTTGCGCTCATTTATCGACAGGAACTGTCCGTTTATTTCCGTTCCAACAACAAAGAAAAATAATAAAAAGCTGATATGAGTGGCATCTTCATAAGAAAACAAAGCAAGCTGAAATCTTTATGATATAGAGGATTTCAGCTTGCTTATTTTTCTTTGATATATTTTCTTAAGGGGAAATTGCTTTCTGTATCAGCTTTTTATGTTCTCATTTCTCCCAGCACTTCTCCCATCCGCTTCATACCCACTTCGATTTTATCGTCGGTGAGTCCCGCAAAACTGAGCCGCACATGGCTGACCGTTCCGCCTTCAATGAAAAACTGACTGCCCGGAGAAACCAGCACATTTTTCTCCAACGCCCGATTGCAGAACAACTCCGCATCTACTCCATCAGGCAGACGTACCCACAGGCTCACGCCCCCTTCCGGCAAGGCAAAAGATGCTCCTTTGGGCAGGAGATACTTCTTCGCCATGGAAACGGCTTTCCGGTATTTGCCGCTGCCATACTGACGCACCTGTTTTCCATGGGCTTCCCAGCCATTGACACGGAGATATTCCTCCAAAGATTTCTGGATAAAGCCAGAGGTGGAAATATCCGTGGTATACTTCGCCTCCATAACCGCATGACGCACTTTTTTCGGCAATACCATAAGCCCCATACGCAGACCGGGCATGAGAATCTTGGAAAAACTTTTGATGTAAATGACGCGATTCTTATAGTCCAAGGCTTTGAGGGGCAAAGGCATTTCCCTGCTGTAATGGAAGTCGTAGAAGTCGTCTTCCTCGATGATGTAAGTATCGTATTTTTCCGCCAGTTCCAGCAGACGGCGCTTTTTCTCCATGGAATAAGAAATCCCCGTAGGTGTCTGGAAATAGGCCATCATATAGATAAAACGGGGATGGTACAGCTTCAGATAATTTTCCAGAGCTTCCATTTCCATACCGTCCGCTTCCATGGGGATACCCACAAGTTTTGCCCCTCTGGACAGGAATGCCCCTGCCGCACCATAAAAGGTGGGACTTTCCACAAAGACCACATCCCCATACCGCAGGATAGCTTTAGACATAATGTCGATACCCTGCTGAGCACCGGAAATAATCTGCAAATGCTCCGCCGCCGTATGGATGCCAAAGGACGTCAGATAACGGCAAAGTTCCTCTCTCAGGGGCAGATACCCCATACTGTCTGTATAACGGAAGGCGCCGCCTTTCTCCCGCTCCAGCACCGTATCAAAGGCTTTTTTGAAGGCATCTACCGGGAACAACTCATTGGGCAGAGATGTCAGTGTAAAATTGATGGCATGTTCCAAGGCCGGTGTCTTTTCAAACAATTGCAAATTTCGCCTTGCCACAGGTTCCGGCACTTTTTCCACAGGCAAAGGGGAAATATAAGTACCACTTCCTACCCGAGAATACACCATCTGCTTCTGTTCCAGATATTTATAAGCTGTCACCACTGTCACCGTATTGACACCGAAATGGGATGCCATTTTCCGAATGGGCGGCAGTTTGCTGTCCGCAGGCAAAAGCCCATCTGACGCCAAAGCGCCAATGGCATCGGCAAGCTGGCGATAGATAGGCACCTCCGATGTTTTATCCAGTTGTATCTGAAAAATTTCGTCCATGTTTCCACCTTCTTTCTATCTCAAACCAAAAAGAAACCGGAAATTTCTGTTTTCTTCCAAAACTTCCGGCTGTTTTCTATTTTAATACTGTTTTCTGCCTGATGCACCAGGGATTCCCATGGCTTCCCGATACTTGGCTACGGTTCTGCGGGAAATCTGCACACCCTGTGCCACCAGTTTTTCCGTCAGTTCCCGGTCACTGAGGGGATGGGTCTTATCCTCACCGTCAATGATGTCAGCCAGCTGTTTCTGCACACTGCTGGCAGATACGCTCTGGGCACCATCGGTGACAACGGCTTTGGAAAAGAAGTCACCTAAGGCAAATACCCCTTTGTCGCATTGGAGATATTTATCCTTTACGGCACGGCTGATGGTAGACTCATGCACTTGCATTTTTTCCGCCACATCCACCATACGCAGAGGCTTCAAGGCTCCGTTTGGAGAAAGGAAAAATTCCCGCTGCACTGCCACAATCTGTTTTGCCGTTTCCAGCAAAGTGGATTCCCTTCTGCCCACACACTGGACTGCCCATTCTGCCTGCCGCAGTTTCTGCGCCACATATTCTTTCGTATCTTTGGAAGGGTCTTCCTTCAAAATCTGCCGATAAGAAGGGCTGATAAACAGTCTTGGCACCAGAGAACTGTTGACGCTCACCAGCAGTTCTCCCCCTCTGCGCTCCACGAACACATCGGGCACCACGTATTCCACCGGGCGATCATTGGCAAAACCACTGCCGGGCTTGGGGGCGCAGCTGCGAATCTCTGCCAAAGCGTCTGCCATTTCTTCCATAGATATATGCAGCTTCTTGGCAATATAGGAGATGCGGTTTTTGGCAATATCCGCCAGATAATCTTCCACAATGTTCTGGGCTGCCACAGAAGCGCCTTTTTGCATGAGCTGTATCTTTAGACATTCCTTCAGATCTCTGGCTCCCACGCCGGGCGGATCAAGTTTCTGCAAATGTCCCAATATTTCCTCTGCCCGCTGCATATCCAGATGGTAACGCTCCATAGCTGCTTCTAGGGCGTCTGTTTCCAGATAGCCGCTTTCTTCCGTGCTTTCCGCCAGAAATGTCAGTATCTTTTTTTCCTTTTCACAGACAGGCAAAAGATGGATCTGAAAAAGCAGGTATTCCCGGAGGCTCTGGGCTTCCTTCTTGCCATAGCGCAGATCTTCCCGTTCCTTTTCATTATCCATTTCCGTCTGGTAAAAACCCCGGTTCTGTTCATCGCTTTCCTGGAGCCATTCCAATTTTTGCAGCAGTTTTTCATCTTCCGGCAAAAGAGGGCGTTCTTCCGACCAGTCCAGCAGTGGATTTTCTTCCGCCACTTCCCGTATGTATTCCGATAACGCCAGGGTATTCATCTGCAGGATCTCAACGGACTGCTGCATCCGCTGGGAAAGAATCTGCTTTTGCTGTATTTGCAGCGAAAGATCCATATCCTCCGCCTCCTTCCCTCTTTTTTTGTTCTTATTGTAACACAGGGGAAATGGAGTAGCAAGTTTTATGCCATTGTTTTACATTTCTGTGAGATTGCTGCCAGTTTTTTTGTAAAAGATACCAGTTTTCCAGACGAAATGTTGGTAATAAATTCTCATTTACATTTATAGATAATAATAGTACACTTTAGGGGAAGAAAATGTTTTGGATACAAACTAACTGGGAAATGATTTTATAAAATGCAATTCTTTCCTAATTAAATACATCTTAAAATTTGATGTAACGAAACACATATTTTGCTTAAAAAAGCATTTTTCCCGTTTTTTTGGCAAAAAAATGTTGTGAATTTCTTATTTTTGTATTAAAATATTGCTGTTATATATAGCTATATTTTTATAAAGTATAACCAAACTAAGCGTTTCCAGCCAAATGCTTTTCTTTTGTGCTGTAAACGCAAAAATCACTTGACAGAGGGGGATAATATGCAAGCTTTAACGTTCAAACGTGGAGTTCACCCGCCCGATGGAAAAGCTCTGTCCGCAGAGCAGCCCATTCAGGTGATACTCCCCAAGGAAAACTCTGAGTTGTTCTACCCTATGTCCCAGCATATCGGGGCTCCTTGTGAACCTCTGGTAGCAGTTGGCGACCATGTAAAAGTAGGACAGAAAATCGCTGAGTCACCTGCATTCATGTCTTCTCCTATCTTTGCCAGCGTATCTGGTGAAGTTGTGGACATTAGACCCATGCTGGTACCCGGCGGCGCAACTGTAAAATCCATCGTTGTCAAAAACGACGGCAAGATGGAAGAAATCGAAGGTCTGAACCAGGGCAGAGATTACACAACCATGTCCAACGAAGAAATTCTGGCAGCAATCAAAGATGCCGGCGTTGTTGGTCTGGGCGGTGCGGGCTTCCCCACACATGTAAAACTGAACCCTCCCAAAGACACACCGATCGATCACATCCTCATCAACGCAGCTGAATGTGAACCTTACCTCACATGCGACTACCGTCTGATGCTGGAAGAACCCGAAAGAATCGTAAAAGGTCTGCAGATCATGCTGAAACTGCACCCCGGTGCAAAAGGCGTTATCGGTATCGAAATGAACAAGCCCAAAGCCATCGAATCCATGACAAAGGCTTGTGAAGGCATCGACAACATCACTGTTCAGCCTCTGGTGACCAAATTCCCTCAGGGTTCCGAAAAACACCTGATTTACGCTATCACAAAGAGAGAAGTGAAATCCGGTGCACTGCCTGCAAGCGCTGGCTGTATCGTAGACAACGTTGATACCGTTGTTGCTATCGAAAGAGCTATCTGCAAAGGCAGACCTCTGATGAGAAGAATCGTAACCGTTTCCGGTAAAGGTATCAAAAACCCCGGTAACTACAAGATCAGAATCGGTATGACACTGAGAGATCTGGTAGACGCTATCGGCGGTTTCAACGAAGGCGCTAACGCACCTGTAAAACTGATTGCCGGCGGTCCTATGATGGGCCCTACCCTGTACACTCTGGATGTTGCTTCCGTTAAGACCACTTCCGGTCTGCTGTGCTTCACACAGGAAGAAGCTTTCATTCCCGAAGAAAGAAACTGTATCCGTTGCGGTAAATGCGTAGAACATTGCCCTATGGGCCTTCAGCCTTTCCTGCTGAACGCATGCGCACTGAAAGGTGACGGCGAAGGTTTCGTAAAACATCACGGTCTGGATTGTATCGAATGTGGTTCTTGTTCTTACGAATGTCCCGCAAAACGCCAGCTGGCACAGTCCATCCGCGCAACTAAGAAAATCGAAGCAGGCAAAAAAGCTGCCGCAGCCGCTGCTGCAAGAGCAAAAGCGGAAGCTGAAGCAAAAGCCAAAGCTGAAAAGAACTGAGAAGGGGGGAGAGTAAAGAATGGCTAATTTTGTAGTATCCGGTACCCCTCATGTGCGTTCTAAAGAATCCATTCAGAGCATCATGCGTGACGTTATCATCGCGCTGATTCCTGCAACAGCGATGGGTATCTATTTCTTCGGTATTCCTGCATTGATCCTGATCGCAGTTTCCATCGTAGCCAGCGTATTCTTCGAATGGCTGTATCAGAAACTGCTGAAAAAACCTGTAACCATCAGTGACCTGTCCGCAGTTGTAACAGGTCTGCTGCTGGCAATGAACCTGCCCGCAAGCGCTCCTATCTGGGTGCCTATCGTTGGTGCAGCATTCGCTATCATTTTTGCAAAACAGCTCTTTGGTGGTCTGGGTCAGAACTTCATCAACCCTGCACTGGCTGGTAGAGCATTCCTGTTGGCTTCTTATCCCACAGAAATGACATCCTGGACAGCACCCGTTGGTTTCAGCGGCGCTGACGCAGCAGCAGTTGCAACACCTCTGGCTACACTGAAAACAGGCGTTATGCCCGACGCAAGCCTGCAGGATGTTATCTTCGGTAACATCGGCGGCTGTATCGGTGAAACATGTGCAATCGCACTGATCATCGGTGGTATCTACCTGCTGGTGAAACATGTTATCAGCTGGAAGATTCCTGTACTGTACATCCTGACAGTATTCGTACTGACCGCTGCTATCGGCAGAAAAGGTCTGCGTGTACCTGTTTATGAAATCTTCACCGGCGGTCTGATGCTGGGTGCTTTCTTCATGGCAACTGACTATGCATCTTCCCCCGTTACACCGAAAGGCCAAGTTATCTTTGCCATCGGCTGTGGTATCATCACCACACTGATCAGAATTTTCGGCGGTTACCCCGAAGGTGTATCCTACTCTATTCTGATTATGAACCTGGCTGTACCTCTGATCGAAAGATTCACAGAACCTAAGATCTTCGGTGCACTGCCCAAAGTGAAGGAGGCGAAAAAAGCATGAACACAAAAGAAGTTGTAAAACCCGCAGTTGTGCTTCTGCTTATTTCCGCAGTTGCTGCGGCTTGCCTGGGTGTGGTTTCTGAAGTAACAAAAGAACCCATCGCACTGCAGAACGAAAAAACATTGAACGAATCCATGAAAGCAGTTATGCCTGAAGCATCCAGCTTTGAACAGCTGACAGATACAGAACTGACAGGCACAATCACTGCCGTTTACCAGGCTGACAACGGCGGCTACGTTCTGACAACAGAACCCGGCGGCTTTGGCGGCGCTGTAAAAACAATGGTTGGCATTGACGCTGACGGTGTGATCACTGGTCTGCGTGTAACTGGCCACTCCGAAACACCCGGTCTGGGCGCAAAATCCACAGAACCCGAATTCTATGAACAGTTTGCTGGCAAATCCGGCAGCGTAGCTGTTACAAAAGACGGCGGTGAAATCGTGCCCATCACAAGCTCCACCATTACTTCCAGAGCTGTTTGTGCTGGTGCACAGGAAGCTTTGGACTGGGTCGCAGCGAACGGAGGTGCTAACTAATGGCTAACCCTATCAAAATCCTGAAAAATGGTATTATCAATGAAAACCCTACCTTTGTACAGGTTATCGGTATGTGTCCTACACTGGCTGTTACAAGCTCCGCGATCAACGGTATCGGTATGGGTCTTTCCACAACAGCAGTACTGATTTTTGCGAACTTGTTCGTATCCCTGCTGAGAAAAGTAATTCCCGATAAAGTAAGAATCCCTTGCTTCATCGTTGTTATCGCAACATTCGTTACAATCATCGAATTTATGCTGAAAGCATATCTTCCTGCTTTGAACGCATCTCTGGGTCTTTATATCCCTCTGATCGTTGTTAACTGTATCATTCTGGCCAGAGCAGAAGCATTCGCTTCCAAAAACGGCCCCATCGCTTCCATCTTCGACGGTATCGGCATGGGTCTTGGTTTCACAATCGCTCTGGGTGTTCTGGGTCTGGTGCGTGAATTCATCGGCGCAGGTACTCTGTTCGATATCACAGTACTGCCTGAAGCATTCCCCAGAACTCTGCTGTTCGTTATGGCTCCCGGTGCGTTCTTCACACTGGCTTGCCTGATGGCTGCACTGAATTATTTCAGAAACAAGAAAAAAGCATAAGGAGGGGTAGAGAATGTATCTGATTTTATTATTATTGGCCGGGATCTTCGTAAACAACTACGTTTTGTCCCAGTTCTTAGGCATCTGCCCATTCCTCGGCGTTTCTAAAAAAGTAGACACCGCAGCCGGCATGGGTATGGCCGTAATCTTCGTTATCGTATTGGCCAGTGCAGCTTCCTGGTTGGTTTATAACCTGATCCTGGTTCCTCTGCACATCGAATACCTGTATAACATCGCGTTCATTCTGGTTATCGCATCCCTGGTACAGTTTGTAGAAATGTTCCTGAAAAAAGCAGCTCCTGCTTTGTATCAGGCACTGGGCGTATTCCTGCCCCTGATCACAACAAACTGTGCAGTACTGGGTGTTGCCGTACTGAACATGCAGAAGGGTTATTCCTTCATCGAATCCATCTTCAACGGTATCGGTGGTGCTGCTGGTTTCGCACTGGCAATCGTACTGTTCGCTGGTATCCGTGAAAGAATCGCAGACAACGATACACCTAAGGCTTTCGACGGTTTCCCCATGGCTCTGGTAACCGCTGGTCTGATGTCTATCGCTTTCCTGGGATTCTCCGGTCTGATCAAACTGTAATGCAAGGAGTGTGACAAAAATGGACATTATGAATATTGTATATCCGATCCTGAGTATCGGTGGCCTTGGTGTTGTTTTTGGTGCAGGCCTTGGCATTGCCGGCGAGGTCTTCAAAGTAGACGAAGATCCCAAGATCGGTGAAATTTTGGAAGTACTGCCCGGCGCGAACTGCGGTGGCTGTGGCTTCCCTGGTTGCGGCGGTTGTGCTGCTGCAATCGCTGCTGGTTCTGCTCCTGTAAATGCCTGCCCCGTTGGCGGCGCTGCTGTAGCAGAAAAAGTAGGTGCCATCATGGGTATCGAAGCAACAGCTTCCGAACCCGTAGCTGCATTCGTAAAATGCGGTGGTACTTGTGAAACAGCAAAAATGAAATACGACTACTTTGGTATTGACGACTGTAACATGGCTGTACAGCTGGCTGGCGGCGGCGCTAAGAGCTGCACATATGGCTGTCTGGGTCTGGGCAGCTGTAAAAAAGCTTGTGCTTTCGGCGCAATCGAAATCATCGATGGCGTTGCAGTAGTAGATAAAGATAAATGTGTAGCTTGTGGTAAATGCGTATCTGCTTGCCCGAAACACATCATCGAACTGCTGCCTGCTAAGAAGAAAGTAAAAGTACAGTGCTCTTCCAAAGATGTTGGTAAGAATGTAATGCAGGTTTGCTCCACAGGTTGTATCGCATGTAAGATCTGTGAAAAGAACTGTCCTTTCGATGCAATCCATGTTATCGACAACGTGGCAGTAATCGATTACAGCAAATGTAAATCTTGCGGTATCTGTGCAAACAAATGCCCGAAAGGCGTTATCACAGGTAAGAGACCTGCTGCTCCCGCTGCTGCTCCCAAAGCAGAAGCTCCTGCTGCTGAAGCACCTAAAGCAGAAGAAAAACCCGCTGAATAATCCAAAACAGCAAAACGGTGAAGCCATCGGCTTCACCGTTTTTTTATGCTCACTGACATTTCCAATTAAGAAAGCCGGAACCCTTAACACAGAGGACTCCGGCTTTTTTTCTCTCTCCCAAAACTTTACGGGAAACATTCCCCCTTTGACCTTCCTTGATTGCTGTTTCCTCTCTTTCCCCCTCCTTTGCCAAAAAGCGCCGTCTTTCGTCATTTTCTCAAGGAAATCAAAGGTTTCCTCCCTGTTTTTTTATGTTTTGTTCCCTTTACCCCCTTGTCAAAATATGATATACTTTTGGAAATAACACAGGAGGACAATCACATGAAAGGACGTTCACAAAACATTTGGGTTTTGATACTGCTGCTGCTGGCTGGCGTTGTGCTGGGCGGATTTTTGGCACAGCTTCTGAGCGGTTACCCTGCCTTGAGTTGGCTCGGTTATGGCAAAAGCTTCGGGCTTACCTCTCCTTTGGTGTTGGATTTGGGCGTGCTGACACTGCAATTCGCTTTTACGGTACGTTTTACCATCGCCGGTATTCTGGGTATCGTCCTTGCTTTTTTTATTTATCGCAAAATTTAAACAGATCCAGCCGTCTGTTTCGGGGAAATTCCACGGGAAGGGCGGTTTTTTTCTGTCGTTTTTTGCGTGGAAATTTTCTTGTTTTTCCTAATTCCAATGGCTTTTTTATTGAAAATTCCGCAAAAAAAAGGTATTATAAAATGTAAGGCTTTTTCAGGAGAAGAAAAATCCATTCTGGTTTTTATGATAGAAAGGGGTTAATTGAATTTATGTTTTCCAAAGATATGGGTATCGACTTGGGTACCGCCAATACACTGGTTTATATGCGTGAAAAAGGCATCATCGTAAACGAGCCTTCCGTTGTAGCCATCAACGTACAGACAAAAGAAGTGCTGGCTGTGGGCAACGAAGCAAAAGAAATGATCGGACGTACACCCGGCAACATCGTTGCCATCCGTCCCATGAAAGACGGCGTGATTGCAGACTTCGACGTAACACAGGCAATGCTGCGCTACTTCATCAATAAGGCTTATGTTCGTTCCATGTTTGGCCCTAAGCCCCGCATCGTTATCTGCGTACCCTCTGGCGTAACAGAAGTAGAAAAAAGAGCTGTACTGGAAGCAGCCATCGCTGCCGGCTCCAAAGATAAAGACACTTACCTCATTGAAGAACCCATGGCTGCATCCATCGGCGCAGGTCTGCCCGTTGCGGAACCTACCGGCAGCATGGTCGTTGACATCGGCGGCGGTACCAGCGAAGTGGCGGTCATTTCCCTGGGCGGCATCGTTACCAGCACATCCCTGCGTGTAGCCGGTGATGCTCTGGACAGCGCCATTGTCAACTACATCAAACGTGAATTTAACCTGGCTATCGGTGACAGAACCGCTGAAGAAATCAAAATCACCATCGGTTCCGCTTACCCTCTGGAACAGGAAGAAAAAATGGAAATCCGTGGTCGTGACCTGCTTTCCGGTCTGCCTAAGACCATTGAAGTCAATTCCGTACACATTCGCGAAGCACTGAGCGAACCCGTATCTTCCATCATCGAAACCATCAAACAGACTCTGGAAGCAACTCCTCCCGAACTGGCTGCTGACGTTATGGAATACGGCATCACTCTCACAGGCGGCGGCGCACTGCTGCGCGGTCTGGATGAACTCATCACATCCGAAACAGACATGCCCGTTCATGTGGCAAACGAACCACTGAACTGCGTTGCTATGGGTACTGGTCTGGTGCTGGAACACATCGATACACTGAAAAACGTATTGATCTCCCCTAGAAAAGCATTGTTCTAAAAATCCGAAATCATCGTGAAGGAGCGTTTCAATTGTTTTCCTTTTTTGAAAAATACAAAAAGTTCATATTCACTGGTGCCATACTGCTTCTGACAGTATTGGCGCTGGTGACAAGCGGAAAAAAGCTGAATGCCACCATATTTGAAAGTGCCCTCGGCTTTGTTGTGACGCCCTTCCAGGATATTACTTCCGGCATCGGCAGATGGGTGGAAAACACCACCTCAGAACGCCGGGAGCAGGAAGAAATTCTGGCAGAAAACGAAGCCCTGCGGGAACAGGTGGCATCTCTTCAGTCTGATAACACCCGTCTTTCCCTGTATGAAGCGGAAAACGCAAAACTTTCCGCACTGCTGAAGATCGCTCAGAAATATCCCGAATACAACACCTTCGGCACTACCATCATTGCCAAGACCCCCGGCAGCTGGTATGACGTATTCACCGTAGACAAAGGCACTTCCGACGGCGTGGAAGCCAACATGGTACTGGCTGCGCCGGAAGGTCTGGTGGGCAAGATCATCGAAAGCGGCGCTACTTACGCCAAAGGCCAGTCCATTCTGGACAGCCGCAGCTCTGTGCCTGCCATGAGCGCCCGTACAGGGGACTTAGGCGTTGTGAAAGGCGATTACACTCTCATGAACAATGGCCTGTGTAAAATGGAATATATCGACGCAGAAGCGGAAATCGCCGTAGGAGATGAAATCGTCACTTCCCATCTGAGTGATGTTTATCCGCCGGGACTGACCATCGGCCGTGTGAAAGAAATCAAAAACGACACCAACGGTCTGACTCGTTATGCCATCATCGAACCGGCAGTAGACCTGAAACATCTGGATACCCTGCTGGTCATTGACAAAACAAATACTCGTACCGTTTCTCCCGGTGACCTGTCTGTTCCCACAGATATTCCTGCAACTCAGCCGGAAACAGAAGAAGACCCCCTCACCGAAACGGACGAAACCCAAACCACTCCCTCCGGCAATACACCGGATGAAGAAACACAGACAAACAGCAATTCGGAGGCTGACACAAATTGAGAATTTTATTGACAGGTATTCTTATTTTCGTCAACTTCATACTGCAGACCACATTGCTCCCGTATATTTCCATTGGGGGCATTCTGCCTAATACGGCGCTGATCATCGTGGTTTCCTATGCTCTGCTCCGGGGCAGCACGGAAGGCGCCATTGTGGGCTTTTTCAGCGGTCTGCCCATTGATATTTTCTTCGGTACATCCTTTGGGTACTACACTTTGCTGTTCCTCCTTGCCGGTCTTTTGATCGGACGGAGCCAAAAGGATTTCTACCGTGAAAATTATCTGCTGCCCATCATCATTTGTTCACTGGCAGCCATCGTATATGAAAGCATTATTTTCATCACCGGTTTTTTCCTCCAGGGAAATACCACGGTGCTGTATTTTCTGGTGCGTCTGGCACTGCCGGAAGCCGTTTACACAGCGGTTGTCACCATTCCCATTTACCGTCTGCTCTTTGGCATCAACGAATGGCTGGAGTTAAAGGAAAAATACAAGTATCGGCTGTTTTAACAAAACCTGCCTGCCATGAAGGAGGTTCCTATGCGTAAATATTGGGAACATTTTTTAGATTTATGCAAAAGCAGAATATTTGTCGTATTGTGCGGGATTTGTCTGCTTTTTTTCATATTGCTCATCCGTCTGTTTCTTTTGCAGATCGTCAACGGGAAGGAATACAATGAGTCACTGCTCACCAGCGTATCCAAGGAGGTCAATGTGCCCGCACCTCGCGGCAACATCTATGACCGCTACGGCAGACCACTGGCGGAAAACAAAGTGGCTTATTCCGTACAGATTGACGACAGCGTCACACCGGATCTGACGGCTTATCGTGCAGACCTGATTCGGGATCTGCTGGATACCCTGTTCGCTTCCGGCACAGAGGCCAATGACGCCCTGCCCATTTCCAAATCCTCCCCCGCTGCATTCACCTTTGAAGGGGATGAAAAAGAACGGGAACAGGCTGAAGAAAAATGGAAAACAGAAATCGGTCTGGATCGGAAACAAATGGACTATACTGCTGACGAATGTCTGAATTATCTCTACGAAAAATATGAGGTGCCCGAAGACTACAACACTGCGCAAAAACGCATGTATGTCTACTATGACCTGACTCTTTCCGACAAGAGCCTCATGTGTCTGACACTGGCGCAGAAACTGACGGAATTCGGCGAAACCATCATTGACAGCATTCCTCTGGATACGGAATATCCTTATTCCTTCCAGTTCGGCGGCAGCAAAACCAAAGAAGAAAACTGGAAGCTTTCCTTCCTCATGGAAGACGAACAGCTTTCCTATGATTCACTGGAAACACTGGATTATCTGCGGGACTTCTTCGGCTTCCCCGAATACCTGCCCGACGACCTGGTGAGAAAAGCCGTTGGCATCCGTAATTCCCTTTACGAAGTGCGTTATCAGAAATATCAGTCTGTGACCATCGCCACGGAAATCAGTGACAAAACACTGGCTTATGTAGAAGAAAATCAGGATGTATTCCCCAATGTGGTCATCAGCACCGTTTCCCTGAGAGAATATCCCAACGGGGAACATTTTTCACAGATCATTGGCTATATCCGCCAGATGACCGAGTCTGACATTGCTTTGTATCAGGATATTGTCGACGCAGAAGGCAATCCTGTTTACAGCTCCACAGACATTGTCGGTCAGGCTGGTATCGAAAAACTTTACGAACAGGATCTGAACGGCACCGACGGCAAAATCACCATCGAAGTCGACAAAGAAGGCCGTCGTATGAGCGTCATCAGCTCCACAGATCCCATCCCCGGCAAGGACATTTACCTGACCATTGACAGCGAACTGCAATCCATTGCCTACACCGCATTGGAAAACGCTTTGCGGGATGTACTGCTTAACCGCCTCACTTCCGGCGGAAAATACGGCATTTCCACCACGGAGCTTTTCTCCACCATGGTCAATGCCAACCATATTTCTTCTGCCCTGATGCTTTCCGCACAGGAAGGAACCATACAGAAAACACTGGTAAACCGCTGCAAAGCTACCGTCCCTGATTTCTCAGTGGATGCGGAAAACGCAGTGGAAATCCTCCAGACCTTCCTGACAGACGGTCTGACAAACGGCAATGTTTCCGCACAGGAACTGCTGCTGTGCATGATCGAGCAGGAAAGAGTTCCTGCCACACCGGAAGAAATCGAAGCTGTGAAAAACGGCTCTCTGGCGCCTTCCTCTTTCGTCATCCGTAAGTTGGAAAGCGGCGAAATGAGCCCCGCTGATACAGCCCTTGACCCCTCTACCGGGTCTGTGGTGGTTTCCGAAGTAGGCTGCGGTCAGGTACTGGCATTGGTAACTTACCCGTCTTACGACAACAACCAGCTGGTCAACACATTCAACAACAGCTACTATAACCAGCTGCTGGAAGATACCAACACACCTTTGGTTAACCGTCCGCTGAAACAGAAAAAAGCGCCCGGTTCCACATTCAAAATGATTTCCGCCATTGCAGGTCTGGAAACCGGCACCATCACCCCTTCCACTGTCATTGCAGACAAAGGGATATTCAAAGACGCCGGTACCCCTTACGCCCGCTGCTGGATTTACAGCAACAATGGCGGTACCCACGGTGCTGTCAACGTTTCTCATGCGCTGGAAGTATCCTGTAACTACTTCTTCTATGAACTGGGTTACCGCATGGGCAACGCGGATAACGGCACCACAGAACAGTCCATTGCCACACTGAATGAATATATGGCAGGCTTCGGTCTGAACTCTGTCACCGGCATTGAACTGGAAGAATACGGCCCTACCATGGCATCTCCTTACTACAAGGAACGTACCATCAAAACATACAACCCCGACGCTACCAGCAGCCAGACGCGCTGGACAGACGGGGATACCATCCGTGCCTTCATCGGCCAGTCCATCAACAGCTACACACCGGCGCAGATGAACCGCTATATCGCCACACTGGCAAATGGCGGCACATTGTACCAGTATCATCTGGTGGACAAAGTGGTCAATCCCGACGGCACCATACACGAAGAAAAAGACGAAGTCATCGAAAACCAGATGGATCTGAAGGAAGAAAATCTGGCAGCCGTTTACGAAGGGATGTATCTGGTTGCCAACGGCTCCAAAGGTACCATGCGTACCGCCTTCAAAGACCTGCCCGTCACTGTGGCAGCAAAGACAGGTACCGCTCAGGAAGACCTGTCCCGCAGCTCCCATACCTGGCTGGTCTGCTTCGCACCTTACGAAGACCCTCAGATCGCCATCACCGTCATGATCCCCTTTGCCGAGAACTACGGTTCTCCCGCGCCAAAGGTAGCATCCGCCATCATCACGGAATATCTGGGACTGGACTATACACCGACAAACACCAATATGGAAACCGTATTGGATCAGTAATATTTTCAGGAGGGGAACTATGAATCAGGAAAACTATGTCATCTTCAAAGGAACCAAGGACGGCGTAACGGTACTGTTTCAGCCGGACGTTCCTTTTGAGGAACTTTGCACACAATTGGAACAGAAAGTAGAAGAAGCAGGGAAATTCTTCGATAATGTGAAAACATCACTGGCGTTCAAAGGCAGAAGCTTCACCGAGGAGGAAGAAGAAAAACTGCTTCAGATCATTGCAGAACGCACCACCATGCGCATCACATTCGTCAAAACAGAAAACAACGAACTGAAGCAGATCTCTGAACTGCTGGAAAAAGACATCCGCGCATTCAACCTGACCAAATTCCACAGAGGCTCTCTGCGCAACGGTCAGAAAATCGAATTCGACGGCAGCGTTGTAGTTGTGGGCGATGTGAATCCCGGTGCGGAAATCAAGGCAACAGGCAACATCATCATTCTGGGTCAGCTCAAAGGCATGGCACATGCCGGCTGCAAGGGCATGACAGACGCTTTTGTCACCGCTGTTTACATGGCGCCGGTACAGCTGCGCATTGCGGACATCATCACACGTTTTCCTGAAGAAAACAAACACGGCCCGAAGCCGCCCGAATACGCTTTCGTCAAAGACGGTCAGATTTTCGTCATGGCTTTGTCGTAATTTGGGAAAACAAATTGCTTTTTGCTAAAAAATTTTCGTGCAAATTCAGGATATATTTGTTAAAATACAGATATATATGATATTTTCGCTTAGGCAAAGAGATCTTAGGCTCTTTTGCCTGTCCCTGTCGCTCAGACAGGAACGATATTCGATTTAAGTAAAAAACTAGGGGGATATGATCCATGAGTGAAGTAATTGTAATCACCAGCGGCAAAGGCGGCGTTGGGAAAACCACCACCAGTGCAAACCTTGGCTGCGGTCTTGCCATTCAGGGCAAAAAGGTCGCTTTGGTAGACGCAGATATCGGTCTGCGTAATCTGGACGTTGTCATGGGGCTGGAAAACCGCATTGTATACGATCTGGTAGATGTGGTAGAAGGCAACTGCCGTCTGAAACAGGCGCTCATCAAAGATAAACGTTATGAAGGTCTGTTCCTGCTGCCTGCGGCGCAGACACGGGACAAAGACGCGGTTTCTCCCGAACAGATGCAGAAACTGTGTGAAAACCTGAAAGAAGAAGGATTTGACTATATCCTCATCGACTGCCCTGCCGGCATCGAACAGGGGTTCAAAAACGCTATTGCCGGCGCTGACCGTGCTGTTGTAGTCACCACACCGGAAGTATCCGCTGTTCGTGACGCAGACCGTATCATCGGCCTGTTGGAAGCAAACGGTCTGAACAATCCTACCCTCATCGTGAACCGTCTGCGTATTGACCTGGTAAAACGCGGCGAAATGATGAACATTGAAGACGTAACAGAGATCCTTGCCGTTGATATTCTGGGCGTGGTTCCCGATGACGAAACCATCGTTATCGCAACCAACAAAGGGGAACCTGCTGTCAGCAGCGAAGAATCCCGCGCAGGACAGGCTTACCGCAACATCGTACGCCGCATCATGGGTGAAGATGTACCTCTGATGACCTTCGAGGAAGAACCGGAAACATTTATGGACAAGCTGAAAAAGCTGTTCCGCCGTTAATCCCCAGGTTTGGAAAGGAGTGTCACGATGGATTTCTTTAGCTTTTTTAAGAAAAAATCCGCACCGCCTTCTGGCAGTGTGGCAAAAGACAGACTGAAACTGGTGCTGGTACACGACCGCGTCAACTGCTCCTCTCAGGTACTGGAAATGCTCAAAACAGACATCATCAAAGTTATCTCCAACTATATGGAAATCGACGATGAAGAACTGGATATCCAGATCACCCAGACCGAATCTGATGACAAGAACGGTACCGTTCCTGTACTGTATGCCAATATTCCCATTAAGAGCATGCGCAAAGTCAACCAGGACTAATTGAAACAAACACAAAAAAACAAAGCCGGGGAACCTGAGCCAGACTCATGCTTCAACCGGCTTTGCTGTATTATAAAACCAACCTCTGGAGGTAGCCTATGCAAAGCAAAAAATGGCTCCAAAACCTGGATTGGTATCTCATCGGCGCCGTATGCATCCTTGCCGTTTTCGGCATCATCTGCATCGCCAGCGCCCTGCACTTCAATCTGGGAGAAGGAACTTCCGAAGTCTATAAGCAGATCGTCTTTTTCGTCATCGGTCTTGGACTGATGGTGGTGGCTGCCAATGTAGACTACGAATATTTTTCACAATACTATATCCCCATTTATTTCATCAACATTGTACTGCTGTTGGCGGTATTTGTACTGGGGAACGAATCCAAAGGCGCGACACGTTGGATCGCCATTGGGCCTTTGACCATCCAGCCGTCGGAGTTTGCCAAAGTGATGATGATTTTCTTCTTAGCCAAGTTCATTTCCCTGCATCAGTCAAAAATGACACGGCTGGATTTCTTCCTGAAGCTGTGCGTCATCAGCGGCATCCCCATCCTGCTGGTACTGAAGCAGCCTGCCCTTTCCGCCAGTCTGGTACTGGTGGCCATCTTCTGTATTCTGGTATTCGTGGCAGGCATCGACATCATCTGGGTGCGGAATGTAGCCATTGTGGCTGTGCCGCTCATCGCTTTTATTCTGTTCGACGTCAGCCGGGAAAATCCCCTGATTATGGACAAGATCTTTGAACCCCACCAGTTCAACCGTATCCTGTCCTTTGTAGACCCCACAGCGAACCCTGACCTCTATTACCAGACAGAAAAATCCATCAATGCCATCGGCTCCGGTCAGCTCACAGGCAAAGGGCTGTTCCAAGGCACTTTGAACCAGCTCAGTTATCTGCCGGAACCCCATAATGATTTTATTTTTTCTGTAATTGGGGAGGAATTTGGATTTTTGGGTTGTATATTTACATTAGGGCTATTGCTCTTTGTGGTATTTCGTTGTATCATTATAGCATTATCTACGAGAGATACATTCAGCCAGCTCATTGTAGTGGGTGTGGCAGGCATGTTTGCCTTCCAGACCTTCGTTAACGCCGGCGTTGCGACGGGCATCGTGCCCAATACCGGCATGTCCCTGCCCTTTGTCAGCTACGGGGGCAGCTCCATGTGGACAAACATGGTGGCACTTGGACTGGTACTGAATATTCGAAAAAAAGAAACCAGATCATTATTCGAGGGGGGTTTATTATGAATATCGCATTGATTGCGGACGACAATAAGAAAAAACTAATGGAAAACCTTTGCATCGCTTACCGCCATATCCTGTGCAAGCACGAGCTTTACGCAACAGCTACCACAGGCCGTCTGGTTGGGGAAGCTGCAAATTTGAATGTGCATAAATATCTGGCTGGGCAGCTGGGGGGCTCCGAACAGCTTGGTGCGCAGATCATCAACAACGATTTGGATATGATGATCTTCCTGCGTGACCCTGCTTCTCACCAGTCTTATGAAGAATACAGCAACCTGTTCCGCCTGTGCGACACCCACAACATTCCCGCTGCTACCAATCTGGCAACAGCGGAAGTGCTGTTGCTGGCGCTGGACAGAGGCGATCTGGACTGGAGAAATGTGGTGAGATAACATGCAGTTCACCTTTCATCCTGTACCCTTCTGGATCATCACAGGGTATTACCTCATCATCAATATCGTGCTGTTCTGTGCCATGGCGCTGGATAAAAAACGTGCCATTCGCGGCAGACGGCGGGTGCCTGAAAAAACATTGTTCCTGATGGCGATTTTAGGCGGCAGCATCGGGGGCTTTGTTGGCATGTTCACCCAACACCACAAAACAAAACATATTTCTTTTTATGTAGCTTACGGTCTGACAGCCCTCATGCACATTTTCCTGTGCTGGCTGCTTATGAGCAGTTTTGCCTTTACAGCATGAAAACACAAAAGCTGATTCCTCATAAGAAAACATACCAGATAAAACTTTTATAAAAATAAAAAAGCTGAAATTCTTTTATAAGAATTTCAGCTTTCTTTGTTTTCTTATGAGGATGCCCCTTACACGGTACTTCTCTTTCGGGAAGATACCGTGCTTTTTTTATTTTACGCCAAAAACATGTCTGCCGATGGTAGTGGTGATGGGGATGCTCCAAATCCAGCGGCTGGTGGCTGTGACGGGATTCCAGTAATACAGGGCACCATTGGTAGGGTCCCAGCCGTTGAGGGCATCTCTGGCGGCATTCAGCGCCGTTTCGTTGGGTGTCAGATAAAACTGCTTATCCTCCACCGCATCAAAGGCTCTGGGCTGGTAGATGACCTCCGCAATGGTATTGGGAAAATCGGGACTTGCCACCCGGTTCAACACCACCGCCCCCACTGCCACCTGACCTTCGTAAGGCTCCCCACGGGCTTCCCCATGGATGATAGACGCCAGCAAATACAAATCCTCATCATAATCACTGGTGCCTGTTTCCCCTACACCACTGGTGCCAGTGCCAATGGAAATGCCCAGACGGGACAAGGTATCACTGCCGGCAATGCCGTCCACCTTCAAGCCGTTATCCGCTTGAAACTGACGAATGGCTTCATATGTTTTGGTGCCATAAATACCGTCTGGTGTATCGGGATAATACCCCAGCTGGCGGAGTTTCTCCTGGGTCTGTTTCACCAAATCCCCACGGGTGCCCCAAGAAACCAATTGGGTCACAGCCACTGCTTCCGGCTGGCTTGCCTTCTCCACCCTGCCCCACGCCAGCACTGTCAGTGCCAGCAAACATACCAAAACACATTTTCTCCTGCCTTTTCGCCCCATTGCCTGCGCTCCTTCCCTTTTTCAGTCCCCCTGCCACATTTCCACGATTTTCAGCTTGATTTTCGGTGCCTTGTTCGTCTGCTCCGCCGCGGAAACCACTGCATATTCCTCTGCCGTCAGGTTTTCCTGCAATCTTTCCCGCCCTTCTTCCGTCGGTTCTCCCCATGCGGCATCCACATAGCACATCTGAGGATAGAGCACGCACCACCAGTTATGCCCTTTCGCTTCGCCAATCTCAATGCGTACCGCATCATAAACCCCAGCAGGGAATACCAGATTGCCATAGGTCTTTTCGGGGAAATCCTCCCGTACCAATGACACAGAAACGGGATAATCATACCCCTGTCTGGCAATTTCCGCTGCCGCTGTCTGGCGGATTTCCTCTTTGTATGCTGCCAAAAGTGCCATGCTCTCCCCTTTGGAAGAACAGCTCTCCAGCTTTTCGCCAAAAGCAGACAACACCGCATCCCGCACATCCAGCTTCAAATTCTGGTCTGCGGTAGTGTCGCTGTTTGCCAGCACATGAAACCGCACCACACCATCGGCAATGCCCCGCTGGATATTTGCCGCATAGACCCCAGACCAGAGGACACAGACCAAAACACCCCCCGCAAGGGCTGTCATCCCATATTTCCATTCTTTTTTCCAAAAGGCTTTCATGCGCAAAGCCCACAAAACCAATGTTTTCATACTCTCCCACCCTTTTTCTCTTTTGATGGGGAGAGTATGACCCCATTTTTGGAATTTTATACCTTCTTTTTTAGCGTGTGCGTCCCGTATCCTGCAATTTCACTTCACAATCCACCAAGACCTGCAAATCCTGCCAGTTTTCGCCTATCTTTGCCAAGTCTGGTGCCTGCCGCTGACATTCCGCCCAAAGACCAAACACATCCCCGGCGGTAGTTTCCTGGGCTCTTTTTATTGTATTTTCCAAATCTGTTTTTATGATGTCCCCGAAGAAATTTTCCAGTTCTCGTCTGATATTTCCATCCAACAGGGATTGTCCGCCGCTGCCTGTGAGAGCGCCGGAAACCTGCACATTGACCTGACAGGAAAGCCCTTCTTCTGTTTTGGCAAAGTCAAAAGAAACTTTGTCCTTTCGGATTTCCAAAGGCAATACCGTGCCATTCCAGTTTCCTTCGATGACAGCGCCGCTGCCTTCCCCCAGCAACAGCAAATGGGCCTGTTCTTCCGCCGCAGGCAATGAAAAAGCATAGGCACCATCCGCCAAAGCAATGCCGCCGCCAAGAGAAAGGCCTTCTTCTGTCTTTTCAATACGAGGCAGAACCGTACTGCCGCCCTGCTCACCCAATTCCGTCAGGAGCATATCCAAATCCATGCCACGGGTCACAGCCACCTCTTGGGCGGTATTCTTATAAAAATCCCAGAGAAACAATCCCGTGGAGCTGTCCGCCTGTGCAATGGCATCCACACAGGCATCTGCGGCGTTTTCTGTACCCAGCACCATGACTTTTTCTGAGAGGGCATTCCCTCGCTCCAATTCTTCTAGAACCGCTTCAAAGGCTGCTTTGTCTGCCAGCAGGCTTTTGCCGAACACCACCGTTCGTAATTGTCCCAGATAGACCTCCCGGGAACTGCGGCTGTCGGCATCTGCCACGGCAGCCGTCAGGGTATCCCCGTTTACCCGATATACGCTTTGGGCATTTCCTTCGGTGGTCTTGGCAGGGGCAAAGGTCACCAGCAAGCCATCTTCTCCTTTATCAATGCCCATGGTGATAACGTAAGCCCTGTCCTCCGGGTCTCTGCCATCCCAACATCCTGTCAAAAACAACGGCAATAGGGCTATGAGGGCAAATTTAAGCTGTCTCACGACGTTTCCCCCTTTCTTTGACCATCCTTACCCCTAAAACCAAAAGAGGCAGGAGCGCCGTTGTGAGGGCGCTGAAGATAGGTTGTATTTTGTTGCGGAAATCATAAGCCGCTGCCAAGTCCTGTGGAATCATGGCACCGATAAACAACAGCGGCACCCACAGCAGCAGCCAGTACCGCCGTCCCTGTCCCCTTTGGCGGCACAGACGCACACAGCAGACACTGCCAAAAAACAGCGCCCCAGACACATACAGAAAGGCAGAAACCATCCAGAACCACAGCAGAAGGATGTCCTGTCTGCCCAGAAAAATGCCGGAAAACCGCACACGCTCCATGACCTGTACCGTAGGGAAAATCTTATGGGACAAAGCCTCTGCCCCATAAACCGTCAGGCAAAGAAATGTGGCCGCCGTCATCAGAAATGTAGTCAGCAAACAAACAGCAAAAAGGCTTTTCCGTCCTTTTTCCGGCTTTTCCAGAAAAGGCGGCAGAAACAGCAGGAATATCATCGCCTGAAACAAAGGCTGCACAAAAGCCGCTCCCCGCCGCAGTCCATCCAGCTTCGGCAATTCCACAGGGAGAAAATATGCCTCCCCTGCCGTCAGTGCAACGGCAAACAACAACAGCACAAAAGGAGGAAACACAAAGAAAAACAGGATTTCCGCTCCCCTTGCCTGTCCTTCGATACCCCTTGCCACACCAAAGGCGGATAACGCCAGCAAGGTGCCCACCATAAGCCACAGGGGCGTATTGGGCAGCATGGTACTGCGAAGGATTTCCGTAAAAATACGGACTTCCAGCATGGCATCCACAGCAATTTTTCCGGCGATAAACACCGCCAGCACACTGCCCAGCACACTGCCGAAAGTATTTCGCAGCCATTCCACCACTGTCCATGTAGGCTCTTTTTTGCCCAAAAGGGTCAACACCAGAGAGAAAAACGCCGCCAGCAGCCCACCGATCAGCATCACCAGCCAGCAGGCTCTGCCGCTTCCCTCTGCCAATTCCGCAGGTAAAAACAAGGACGCCGTTCCCAGAAAATAAAAACAGAACAGCGCCTGCATCTGCCGCAGGGAAATTTTATGGTTATCGGAAAACATCAGCGTTTCCCCCCTTTCTTCATGAAAATGGACTGCCGTTTCAGCCATGGCAAAGGCAGACGGAACAGGCTGTCCTCCAGATCACGATAGTGGTTTACGGAAGCGGAGCAGAAGGGATAGAGATAAGGAATCCCATAAGAAGAAAGCCCAGCCAGATGCACCACCAGAAGGAGGATACCTGCCCAGAAGCCATAGAGCCCCAATGCGGCAGAAAGGAAAATCACCAGATATTTACTCAGCCGCAGACCAGAAACCACGGAAATATTGGGAATGACAAAAGAGCAAATTCCCGTGAGAGCGGAAATAATGACCACTGCCGGACTCACCAGCCCCGCGTCCACCGCCGCCGAACCGATGATGATACCCCCTACGATGCCAATGGTGGCACTGACAGGTGATGGCAGCCGCACCCCTGCTTCCCGCAGCAATTCAAAAGCCAATTCCATGGAAATGACCTCCACCGCCACTGAAAAAGGAATGCTCTGTCTGGTGGTGGCAATTTTCAACGCCAAAGATGTTGGCAAAAGCTCCGGATGATACACCGTCAGCGCCAGATACAGCCCCGGCAATGCCACTGCCACAAAAGCTGCCACATACCGCATAAAACGGATGAGGCTCATGATTTCCCAGCGGTCATAATAGTCCTCTGCCGCCTGAAAAAACAGATTCAGCGTCACTGGCAGCAATATGACAAAAGGCGTATTGTCCACCACCAACACCACACGCCCCTCCAACAGTGCCGCAGCCGCTTTATCAGGGCGTTCTGTCATCTGCAATTGGGGAAAGGGCGAAAACTGCCGTTTTTCCAGAAGCTGTTCCAGCGAGCCGCAGTCCAGAATGCCATCTGTCCGCAGACGCTCCAGCTGACGTTTTGCCTGCCGCAGAATTTCCGGTCGCACCAGGTCAGAAAAATACATAAGGGCAACATCCGTCTTTGTACGGCTGCCGGCTTTGGTACGCACCACTTTCAGCCGGGGATCCTGTATCCTTCTGCGGATCAGCACCAGATTGAATGCCAGAAGCTCTGTAAACGCGTCTTTTGGCCCCTGTACCACTACTTCTGTTTCCGTATGTCCCACACCACGGTTGGGATAGCCCCTGGTAGACGCCTGCAAGGCAAAAGAGCTCCCCTCCATAAAAATCACTGTATCCCCTGCCAGTACCCCAGCAGCGGCTTTTTCAATGGTATCCACCTGCTGCACATCACGGTTGGCAATGACGCTTTCCATGAGTCCCAAAAGCCTTTCTTCCGTTTCTGTGTCGTGACAGCGGTTCATGATGTTGGTCATGATGGCATCTTCCACAGCGGTGGTATTGACCATATTATCCACATAGACCAGAAACAGCTGTCCCTGGCCTTCTGCTGCCGCAAAATCACGGAAAACAATATCTCCGCAGTCGGCAAACAATTCTTTCATGGCAGCCCGATTGGCCGCCAGATTTTTCCCGATTTTCAAAATCCGCTCACCTGCCTTTTTGGTATAGTCTTGCTGAAAGGGAGAGAGATTATACCTTTTTTCCAAAAAGGCGCAAAAAAGCAATATCCCATTCAAAAAACATTGATTTTCCTTTTCTTTGATTTCTTAATGGGAATTGCGACGGCTGTCTTCATAAGAAAACATAACAAATAAAATCTTCATAAAGCAAGAAAGCCAAAATCCTTATCATCACAAAGGATTTTGGCTTTCTTTGTTTTCTTATGAAGATGCTCACAAAAGGAGGGCGTCCTTTTGGACGTCCTCCAGAAAACATCGGTTTGGATAAATTTTGAAAAGAAATCAGGTATGCTTTGTCTTATCTGTTTACGTTCATGTAAACAGTTGTTGTTTTGCCTGTTGTAGGATCTGTATCCCATGTCAGGTCTGTTACGCCCAGAGCTGTTGCCAGGTCACGCATAGGCAGGAATGTTCTGTCATTTACGATTTCCACGGAAGAGCTTGTAGGGATGGAGCTGCCGTTTACATACATTACGGAAGCGCCTGCTGTCATGGAGATGATACGATCACCGTACAGGATTGTTACTGTTTTTGTTGCCTGATCCCACAGTACGTTGTTGTTGTCGATACCCAGGGATGTGGAGATTGCTCTTACAGGCAGCATTGTGTAGCCTTCTGCATTGATGTATGCAGGTGCATCCTGTTCTACTTTTGTTTCACCAGCGATCAGGTAGTTTTCGCCGATGGGAACTGTCAGTTTTGTTGTGAAGCCTGTTGTGTCGCTGCCAGCTGTTACGATATATACAAAGCCTGTTTTTGCTGTGTAGTCGATATCGTCGGATTCATCGCCTACAAATACAGTTGTATCTTCATCTGCCAGCAGTGTCTGAGTCAGGTAGCCTTTATCTGCTGCCTTATAATCGCTGCCATCGAAGTCTTCTGCTTTTTCTGCGCTGTCTACGCCCAGCATATCCAGAGCGTACATGTTCAGGTCATAAGCACCTGCGGGCAGGTTTCTGTCCATGTACAGTGTCAAGTCAGATACTGTCAGTGTTGCAGGTTCGCCATCGCTTTCGCTGTCAACAGTGAAACGGATTTCGCCGTCTTTTGTTTTTACGTCTTTGATTTCCATACCGCTCTTGTCGTCTGCTGTTACAGATGCGTCATCGTCAAAGTCGATTTTGTCCAGTGACAGAGCAAATTCAGTGCCTTTTTCCCACAGACCAGCTTCTGCTTCTGTGATAACAACGTCGGTAGGAATTTCTGTATTTCTGTAATCGATAGTCAGGTCATTCTGCTGTGCAGATACTGTGTAAGGTTTTACGAATTTCGCAATGGTTACTTCCTGTTCTTCCATAGCGTCGCCGGACAGTGTCAGTACAACGTCGCCTTCAAAGTCAGGGTCTGCTACCAGTGTGAATGTTACATCCATTTCGTAAGGATCGTTGTCGGAGTCGTTTTCTTCAAAGATACGTTTGTCGAATTCGAAGTATTCGTATTCGCCGTTATCATACGCATCGATGAAATCTTCTCTGTCCAGATCGATGCCGTCTACCACTACATCCACGTCTGCTGCGTAAACGCCTTCAGGCAGAGACAGTGTGAATTTTTTGCTGTTGTCCCAAGCGCCTGCGAATGTTTCATCGATGGATACTTCCAGAGATTCGTGGTCGCTGTCGTCTGTGATACCTGTGTTGTCTACGTCAACGCCGCTGTAAATTACGGGTACGTCTTCGTCTTCATCAACACTCATGGATACTGCATAGTCAACAACTGTCGCTACTTCTATGGACACGCTGTCATTGCCGGAAGCAGACACTTTGATAGTCGCTGTTGCGCCTTCTTTTGCGGAAGTTGCCTCTACCTTGATGCCGCTGATGGTCAGTGTGTCAACGTCAGCAGAGATATCGCCATCTACTGTGATCACGATTTCATCGTCTTCGTATTCTACTTCTGGTGTGATTGTAGTACCGTCTGCTTTGATGGTGATTTTGTTGTTGTCGTTGTTGGCAAATTCAAAGCCGCTGTTCAGTTTCAGTGTGATTTCGTCGCCTTCATCTACCACTGCTTCCATGTTTGCGCCAACGGAAGGTTCGATTTTCAGATCTTCAATGGTAACTACTTCTTCCACTGCAACGTCTTTCAGTTTTTTAACGGAAGCGTCGATGCCTTTGGATTCGATGGAAGCGTATACCAGATCATCGCCATTTGTAAGGATGATGTCACTGGAATCCACTGTTACAGTTGCCTGTGTGTTTTTGGATGTTTTTGTCAGCTTGGAAGTCAGGTTATAGGACAGTACCCAACCACGTTCCATCTGACCAGTCAGTACGAAGGACAGGTTGTCTGTGTCATACACATCCAGATCGCTGATGGTGATGGTATTGCCGGCAGCGTCTTTCAAAGGTGTTACGGTTTCATCGCCGCTGTCTGTATCAAAGACATAATTATCATTGTCTGTGTCTTTTGTCAGCGCGTATGTGCCGTCGTCGTCTTTCAGATAGATCAGACCTGTCAGGTCATCTTCTGTTGTTTTGCTGCTGACAACAGTTTCACTGTCGTTTTGCAGGAAATCTGCTTTATCCAATGTCAGTTCGATTTCCGCTTCAGGTACGCTGCTGCTTGCATAGTCTGCTGTGGTAAATGTCAGCTGTAATTCAGGTGCGTCTTTCTGAGCAATAATGCCTTCAGAACCTTTTTGGTTCATTTCACCTTCTGTGTAGTTTTCAGCCCCTATCACTTTGGCAGTGGCTTTCACGTCGCCAGTGGCTGCAAATGCTGTTGCCGGCAGCAGAGAAGCTGCCATTACAGACGCCATGGCTAATGAGATAAATCTCTTCATGTCTGTTCCTCCTTTTGCTTCTGTAAAAATGTCGTTGCATAGTTATAAAACGAAGATGCATTTTTTCGCACAAAAGACATACATACCTTGAAAAATCCCCCAGACCATTGCTTCTGTTCCCTATAATTTCAAACAGAATTCATACTCTCTTTCCCATATTCTTCAAAGCAAAATCTGCATATTTCCTGCATGTTTTGTGCGTTTGAACTTTGCAACGCTATTATATCCGCAAAAAAAAAGATTGACAATAGACTTTGCCAAACTCTAATTTCAATGTAAAATTACTGAAACATAAGTGGAGAAAACCTTGATTTTCCGGGATTTCTAAAAATTACAAAAAAAGGACGTTTCTCATAAAAACGTCCTTTTTTCTCATAATTTTCTTAGTATTTTCTCATTTTCGGCTTATGCGGAAGTTTTTCCTGTTGTGCCGCTGGAAAGCAGTTCTGTATTTTCGAACTGATAAATCTGCATGTCGTGGGCATATTCCAGCTGTGTCACAGCGTTCTGTGCCTGTTCCACTGCCAGGGCAGCCTGGTCTAATGTAATTGCTGTTGTATTGCCTGCTTTATAATTTACTTCTGCTGCACGCTGTGCCGCTTTTGCCTGTTCCAGTGTGGTCAATGCAGAATCATACTGGCTTTCCAAAGACAGAATGGAATTATAAGCATTCTGGATAGCAAGTTCCTTACTGTCCTTAGCGGTTTTCAGGCTCCGTTTCGCTTCCTCATAGGAATGCTTGTTATTGGCAGAAGTTGCGTTAGAGGAGGACATGGACATGTAATTCTTATTGAATTCCGCGTCTTCCAAAGCCTGTTCCTGCAATTTGATGGTATAGTCTGTATTCATTTTGCTGTTAATATACTGTGTCATAGGCTGAGGCAGCTCATAAGGGGCATATTCCACGTCATAAACCAGTGTATAGTCCTTTTCTCTATCCTCACCGATGAAGTTATAGAAAGACAGATATTCCTGTTCCAGGGCCATTTCCAGCTTTGTCACATTATACTGTGCCTGTTCATAATCGGAACGCAGCGTGTTCAGATCATAGTCGCTGAGCAGTCCCAGCTGGTTTTTCAGCTGACCCTGTTCCCACAATGTCTTTTTCACTTCCATATCTTTTTTCGCCAGTTCCAGAGAGCTCTGGTCACTGAAAATGGAAGTATAGTAATTCTTTACGGTTGCTTCCAGGGAAATTTTTGTCAGTTCTTCAGAGTAGCGGTTTTTAGTCATGCTACTGCTGATGTTCTGGATGGAGGAATAGATGGCGTAAATATCATCATCCACCCACTGCTGATAAGATACGGTGGGCACAGAGAAAGATCCTGTGATATCCCAGATATCTTCTTTCAGATCCTGCAAATAATCGGCTGTTTCCGCCACAGAACGCAGGTCAGAGCTGTTTTTGGTAGCCAGTTCCACTGCTTCTTCATAAGTGAGTTCTTTTTCCTTCTGGGCTTCCAGAGCCTGTGCTTCTTCTATGGTCAAAATTTCCGTAGCGGGGATGGATTCCTGAGGCTTTTCTGCCGCAAATGCTGTGGTAGATACCAGCAAGGCAGCTACTGCCGTTGCCGCAACGGTTCTTCCTTTGACAAAATATTTTTTCATCTCTCAAACCTCCTATGGGTAATATCCCAAGATATGTTTATAGTAAAACCAATTATACCATATTATCCAGAAAAAAAACAGGTGCTTTCATATTTCTTAAACTTTTCTTCGGGAAAAACAAAAAAACGGTTCCTGCTTTCGGCGTATTTCTAAAAAACGAAAAAGCCGACATCCTCATAAACAAAGGATGTCAGCCTTTTTCAGATGAAATCTGCTTTCTGGGAATCGTATTTCTACCTAACTTATAGGCACTCTTTCCAAAAGGAAAAAAGGCTCCCGCGGGAGCCTCTTTTCTATACATAAGGGTTTGGAATACAACGGTTAATTATTTGCCGCCGTTCAGTGTTGCTGTTTTTGTAGCCTGATCCCATGTGATATCTGTTACGCCCAGAGCGTTGCCCAGATCTCTCAGACCCAGGAACATTCTGCCGTCTTTGATTTCAACGGATGTAGCAGCAGGGATAGGAGCAGCGTTTACATATACTACTTTCTGGCCGGAAGTCATGGAGATGATCTTGGAACCGTACATGATAGTAGCTGTTCTTGTAGACTGATCCCACAGAACGTTGTTGGAGTTGATGCCCAGAGCTACGGATACAGCTCTCAGAGGCAGCATTGTGTAACCACCAGCGTTGATGTATGCGGGAACGTCGATTTCTACTTTGTTTTCACCGGATACCAGGTATTTTTCACCTACGGGAACTACTACTTTTGTTGTGAAGGAATCTGTATCTTCACGACCTGCTGTGATGATGTTTACAAAGCCAGCTTTTGCTTTTACGCTGTAAAAATCATCGTTGATGTCAGCAACCACACGTTTTGTTGTGGATGTGCCCAGGATATCCTGAGACAGGAAACCTGTATCTTTGATTGTACCTTTCTGATCTGCAACGGATTCTCTGTTGCCGTTGTCTACACCCAGCATTACGGGAGAGAATACATCCAGGTCATAAGCACCTGCGGGCAGGTTTCTCTGCATGAACAGTGTCAGACCGGAGATTGTTACTTCTGCGGGTTTGTCATCGCTCTTAGAGTCTACTTTGAAAGTAACTGCGCCTTTTGTTGTTTTTACGTCTTTTACTTTCAGACCGCTCTTGCTGTCTACTGTTACTTTTGCATCGTCATCGAAGTCGATTTTATCCAGGGACAGAGCGAATGTTGTGTTCTTATCCCACAGACCAGCTTCTGCTTCTTTGATAACTACATCAGTAGGAACTTTAGTGTTTCTGTAATCGATCTGCATGTCGTTCTGTTTTGCTTCTACTGTGAAAGGTTTTACGAATTTTGCAACTGTTACTTTCTGTTCTTTCAGAGCATCGCCTGTCAGAGTCAGAGCAACATCGCCTTCGAAGTTAGGGTCTGCAACCAGAACCAGTGTGAATTTCAGTTCAGCTTTGTCTTTCTTAGAAGGATCTGTTTCAGTCCATGTTCTTCTCTTGAATGTCAGAGCTTCGTAGTCGCCTTTATCGTAAGCGCCTTCAAACCATTTCTGTACATCAGCTACCTGCATGTTGTCAGCGGAAGGGCTCTGTACGCTAGCGATGTAAACGCCCTGAGGCAGTTTGAATGTGAAGTCTTTTGCATCGTCCCAAGCGCCGGGGAATGTTTCTTTTACAGTTACTTCCAGAGCTTCGTGGTCGCTGCTGCTTGTGATACCTGTGTTTTTCACGTTAACGCCGCTGTAAATTACGGGTACGTCTGCGTCTTTATCAACGGACATTACTACTGCGGAGTCAACTACTTTCGCTACTTCTACGGAAACTGTGTCGTTGCCGTCAGCGTAAACTTTCAGAGTAGCAACTGCGCCTGCTTTAGCGGAAGTAGCTTCCACTTTCAGACCTGTGATTTTCAGAACGTCAGCTGCACGAATTGTATCACCGATGTTCATTACGATTTCATCGTCTTCGAAGCTATCGATAGTAGGGTTGCCTACGCTGAATTTCAGATCTGTCTTTTTGCCAGCAAATTCAAAACCGCTGCTCAGTTTCAGTTTCAGTTTGCCGTCTGTTTTGATGATCGCGCCAATGTTGTCGCCAACAGCGGGTTCGATCTTCAGTTCTTTCAGTTCAACCATTTCTTCGGGAGCAACATCAACAGTATCTTTTACGGATACTTTGATGCCTTTGCCTTCAACGGAAGCGTATGTCAGGTCGGAACCGTTGGAGATTGTGATATCATCGGATTCAATAGTTACTTTTGCCTGTTTGCCTTTTGTTGTTTTGTCCATAACGGAAGTCAGGTCAAAGGCCAGAACGGAGCCTCTGTCCATTTTACCGTCGATTACAACTTCTACTTCGTCGTTATCTGTAAATTTTACAGATGCGATTTTTACTTTGTTGCCATTGTCATACACATCTGTGAATTCAACATCTTTGTCGCTTTCGCCAGCCTGTTTTGTTACTGTTTTGTCACCTTTCAGTGTGATAGACAGTTTGCCCTTGTCAGCGATTGCGCTGCCGGATTTGTAGAAATCCGCGTTATCCAGAGACAGAGTGTATTTCACTGCTGTATCGGAAGTGGAAGCGTAGTCAGCTGTTGTGAATGTCAGCTGTGCTTCGGGGCCGGATACTTTTTTGTTAACTTTGCTGGACTCGATCTCGTCCTGTGTGTAGTTCTTGGAACCTACAACCTTAGCTGTTGCTTTTACGTCGCCGGAAGCCGCAAATGCAGTTGCGGGAACCAGGGATACGACCATAGCCGCAGCCATCACCATGGAAAGAAACTTCTTCATGGTTCATTCCTCCTTTTGTCTCGTCTTTTCATCTCTTTTTCGTTTCATAATTATACAACGAACCTGCCACTCGTCTGTACCGCCTCTCTACCGTCCGCCACAGGCAAAAACGGCACCTTGGGCACTGCGGTTCATTCCCCCATTCCGCAAAGAGCCTCGGATTCCTTGGTACAATCTTCGTCTGTGCCGAAGAGATACAGAGAAAGCACAGATTTCGTATGCAAGTTCATTATACTTATGCACAGCATTTTTGGCAAGAGGAAATTTAGGATGTAACAGAACTGTAACCTTTTGACAAATTTTTAAAGGCAACAAAAAAATTAGTTTTCATTGATATATCAACGTTTTTAAGACATTTCTAAAAAGAGTGTCTTATAAAAATCTTACGAATTTCCTACATGTCGACTTCATAGTATACCGAAAAATACACTAATAATATACAATTATTTACTTATATAATACATAAGTATACGAATGTAATAGGAAATATATGGAAAAAAATAGGGTAAAAAAGGTGGCTAAGGATGTGCGTAAGAAAGAAAAGGAAAATCAAAAGCAGTCTCCTCTTAAAAAACAATGTTTTTAATTTCTTTAAAGGGTCTCTTTAGAAGAAAACATACTTACTAAAATCCTGTAAAATCAGAAAACCGGAAGCCTTCTGCAAAGATTTTAGCTTTCTTTGTTTTCTTAATAAAGAAGCGCTGACTTACGGAAAGTATATGATAGCACAGAAAAAACAATAAAAAAAGACCTCCTCAAAAGAGGAGGTCTCTTGTTCTCACAAAGGTTTTACACCTAAGCAAAGAATTTGCTTATGAACAAATTATTTGTTGCCGTTCAGTGTAGCTGTCTTTGTAGCTGCATCCCATGTGATATCTGTTACGCCCAGAGCGTTGCCCAGATCTCTCAGGCCCAGGAACATTCTGTTTTCTTTGATTTCAACGGATGTGGATGCGGGGATAGGAGCAGCGTTTACATATACAACTTTCTGACCATATGTCATGGAGATGATCTTGGAGCCGTACATTACTGTAGCTGTTCTTGTAGCCTGATCCCACAGAACGTTGTTGGAGTTGATGCCCAGAGCTACGGATACAGCTCTCAGAGGCAGCATTGTGTAACCATCAGCGTTGATGTATGCGGGTACAGGGATTTCCTGTTTTGTTTCACCGGAGATAACGTATTTTTCACCAACGGGAACTACAACTTTAGTTGTGAAGGAATCTGTGTCTTCACGACCAGCTGTTACGATGTTAACGAAACCAGCTTTTGCTGTGTAGCTTACGAAATCATCGTTGATGTCAGCAATTGTTCTGTTGTTTTTGCCATCAACTTTGTCTTTAGTACCGTTCAGTACTACTGTTTCTTCGTAAGGTTTGTTCATTTCAGGAGAAACCATTTCCAGATCATAAGCACCTGCGGGCAGGCTTCTGTCCATGTACAGCTGCAGACCGGAGATTGTTACTGTAGCAGCTTCGTCATCACTTCTGGAGTCTACTACGAAGTAAACAGCGTCATCGCCATCAACTTTTGTTGTTTTTACTTCATCGTCTTTAACTTCCAGACCGGATTTGTTGTCTACTGTGATTTTGCCTTCGTCATCGAAGTCGATCTTATCCAGAGACAGTACGAATTCTGTACCTTTGTCCCACAGACCAGCTTCAGCTTCTTTAACCACTACGGATGTAGGGATTTCTGTGTTTCTGTAGTCGATCTGCATGTCGTTCTGCTGAGCTTCTACTACATAAGGTTTAACGAATTTAGCAACTGTTACTTCCTGTTCGTCAACTGCATCGCCTGTCAGTTTCAGAGTTACATCGCCTTCGAAGTTAGGGTCAGCAACCAGAACCAGTGTGAATGTCAGTTTAGCGGGGTCTTTAGAAGCGTCACCATTGCCGTTAGGATCTGTTTCTGTCCAGCCTCTTCTCTTGAATGTCAGGTCAACATAGTCGCCTTCTTCATAAGCTGCTTCGAACCAAGCTTTTTCATCATCATAGCCGTTCAGTTCGGATTCTTCCAGAGTAGGGCTTACTACATCTGTGATGTAAACGCCTTCAGGAACAGACAGTGTGAAGTCTTTGCTGTTGTTCCAAGCGCCAGCGAAGGATTCTTCGATTGTTACTTCCAGAGATTCATGATCGCTGTCGTCTGTGATACCTTTGTTGTCAACGCTAACGCCGCTGTAGATTACAGGTACGTCTTCGTCTTCATCAACGGACATGGATACTGTGTAGTCAACTACTTTAGCAACTTCTACAGAAACTGTGTCGTTACCATCAACATATACTTTGATAGTAGCTGTAGAACCAGATTTAGCGGAAGTAGCTTCCACTTTCAGACCATCAATTTTGAACCATTCTGCACCTGTGATACCGTCACCGATATTTTCGAATGTTACTTCATCGTCGTCCCATGCAACATCGGGAACAGGTGTGCCTTTATTTGTAGACAGTGTCAGGTCAGATTTTACGAATTCAAAGCCGCTGTTCAGTTTCAGTCTGATGTCTGTGCCGTTTTTAGCAACTGCACCCAGAGTATCACCAACTGCGGGTTCGATTTTCAGTTCTTTGATTTCAGCAACTTCTTCTGTAGCTACATCAACTGTATCTTTAACAGAAGCTTTGATGCCTTTGCTTTCTACGGAAGCAAATACCAGGTCATCGCCGTTTGTGATTGTTGCATCGTCGGAATCAACGGATACTGTAGCTGTTTTGCCTTTGGAAACTTTGTCCATGCATACCTTGTTCAGAGGGATACCAATTACCTGGCCTCTTGCATAAGCGTCCACATTTGTATCTTTTTCTGCAACTGTAACTTCGAATTCAGTATCATCTGTTTTGTTAACAGTGATATCGAATTTACCTGTTGCAACCTCGCTGCCATCTTTTACATAGATTGCGTCTTCGCCGAGTTCGCTACCTTTGAAATCTACTACGTTGTCGAAATTCAGTGTGAATTTCAGGCTGTCTTTGCCTTTCAGTGTGTCAGCTGTTGTCAGTGTCAGCTGCAGTTCAGAACCACCAATTGCTTCGCCAGCACTAAGTTCGCCATCTGCGAAGTTCTGAGCGTCAACCACTTTAGCTGTTGCTTTGAAGTCGCCAGCTGCTGCAAATGCTGTTGCAGGAACCAGAGATACGACCATAGCCGCAGCCATTACCATGGAAAGAAATTTTTTCATGGGTTCATTCCTCCTTTTAAAATTTTGTTTTTCGTTCTGTGTTCGTTTTATAATTATACAACGAAGCGCATTTCGCTCTGTGCCTCTGTCGTTTCTGCCGCCCGATTGAAGCAGCTCCTTTGGGTCCGTCAGTCCCCTCTCCCCATTCCATGAGGATTCCTTCTTCGCCGCCGGCTCTCCTTCGCCCGTTTGTCAGGAACGGACAGAACGTACAGATTTACTTTGCATGACTTATAATATCAGGCAGTAAACTTTTTGGCAAGACTTTTTTTCTAATTGTAATATAACTGTAATTTTGGTGTAAATTAAGGGTTTTTTCATGTAATATAAGGGTTTTCTCATAAAAAGTTATCCACTTTTCCACAGGGTTATCCACAACTCTGGGGATAACCCTGTGGATGGGGACAGACCTTGTCCCATTCCGTATTTTTGTGTAAAAAACAAATTCTCCAGAAAAAAGCTTCGCATTTTGTGAATAAAATTTACAATACTTTACGATTCACGAACTCATTTCCCTTTTTTCACAAACAAAAAAGCCTCCTGGAAATCCAAGAGGCTTTTGCTTTTGACATTATGCTTTCTGTTTGTAAAGTTTCTGTACCAGTTCGAATTCTTCCACGATTTCTTTTTCCGGTGCGGGAGTTGCCAGGCTGACGATGATGTTCACCAGCGCACCTGTTACGAATGCGGGCAGCAGTTCATAGATGCCGAAAGCACCGCCCAGAGGGGCAACGAGGTATTTCCAAACGAATACCATGACACCGCCGGCGATCATGCCTGCCAGCGCGCCGTATTTATTGGAGCGTTTCCAGAACAGAGCGAATACAACAACGGGACCGAAAGATGCGCCGAAGCCTGCCCATGCAAAGGATACGATGCCGAATACGGAGCTGTTGGGGTCACGCGCCAGGAAAATGGCAATGATGGAGATCACGATAACGGTGATACGCGCAATGGTCATAGCTGTTTTTTCAGAAATATTTACTTTAAAGAAGCCACGCAGCAGGTTCTGGGACACACTGGAGGATGCCGCCAGAAGCTGAGAGTCCGCTGTGGACATAGTCGCTGCCAGAATACCAGCCAGAATGATGCCGGCAACAAATGCCGCCACAGCGCCCTGCTGGCTCAGCAGGTCCGCAATACGCACGATGATGGTTTCGGATGTAGAGCCTTCCAGGAAAGGAATGGCGTTTGCTTTTGTCATGGCATAGCCAACGATACCGATGCTGACTGCAATTGCCATGGAGATGACAACCCAGATGGATGCCACACGACGGGACAGTGTCAGTTTTTCTTTATCCTCGATGGCCATGAAACGCAGGAGGATATGAGGCATACCGCAGTAACCCAGCCCCCATGCCAAAACGGAAACGATGGTCAGCAGGCTGTAAGGTTCTGCTGTGCCGGTGGTTACGCTGTATGTTTCGGTCATGTTCAGGTAACCGGGCATTGCCTGTACGTCTGTGATGATGGTATCCCAGCCGCCGGCTACTTTTACGCCGAAGAGCAGAATGATGATCAGCGCGATGGTCATGAAGATACTCTGGATCAGGTCTGTTGCGCTGGCTGCCAGGAAGCCGCCTGTTGCGGTATAGCCAACGATAACAACAGCGGAGATAATCATTGCCCAAACATAGTCTACACCGAACAAGCTGCTGAAGAGTTTGCCGCAGGCAGCAAAACCGGATGCTGTGTAAGGGATGAAGAATACGATAATGACGATGGCAGAAATGCACATCAGGATGTTTTTGTTATCACGGTATCTGCGGGAGAAAAAGTCAGGAACAGTGATGGAGTTGTCTGCCACATGGGAGTAGATACGGATTCTCTTGGCAATGATGAGCCAGTTAAAATAAGTACCGATGGCAAGACCGATAGCTGTCCACGCTGCGTCTGCTACACCTGTCAGGTAAGCAACGCCGGGCAGACCCATCAGAAGCCAGCTGCTCATGTCGGATGCTTCCGCACTCATGGCTGTTACAAAGGGGCCCAGTTTTCTGCCGCCCAGATAGAAGTCGTCTACGTTGTTGTTTTTCTTGGAGCAATAGATGCCGACGCCCAGCATGGCAATGAGGTAAATGGCGATGGCAATCATAATACATACTTTTGCTGATAGCATTTTCTCAAATCCTTTCTTACATATCTTTCTTATAGAGAAAAGCCTTTTTTCGGGTCAGTCCTCCCGTTGCCGATCCGAAAAAAGGCTTTTCGTCTTACATTCACATGCAGTATACCACAAAACAAATTAGACTGAAATACAGAATGATGTATAGAATATAGTCTATACGATTTTTGACTATAAATCAAATTTTTATTATAAACACAGTAAAAATAACTAGACGAAAATACAGATGAAACAGTCGGCACAAAATAAAATTATTTTTTTCTGAAGAAAAAACAACAAAATGGCAGAAAAAAAGAGAATTTTCAGCATTTGAAAATTCTCTAAAAAATTCAGTCTTTTCTCTTTTGAAGAACGCGGAAGGGCTTGGGAAACAAAGGGTCAACACGTTTGCTCCGCAAACGCCAGCCCAAAGGCTGTCCGCAACTCTTGCGGTGTGGGGTTTCCCAAATGGAATCCGCAGGCGGAATTTACTCCCGGCGAGGACAAACAGAGAGTTTCAAGGCATTTATGCCGATGGATACTCTGCACCCCGAAGAAAACGGGGACGCCATAGGCGGCTTTGCAAAGCAAAGTGCTTGACCCCTGTTTACTCCTTTGTCCCCTCGTCAAAGGCTTGAATGGAATGAGCCTTTGACGACTTGCGAAATCCACCCAAAAAACGGGGCATCATTTCCGCGGCGTATCTGCTCAGGGAATATTCCCCACTGCACAGACACCAGTCATAAATGAGGGCACGTTCACAGAGAGCATAGGTCTTGACGAACTCATTGACGGAAATATCGTCCCGCAGCTCCCCTTTCTGCTGTCCCTCGGCGGTAATCTGCCGCAGGAGTTTGTAATAAACGCGGTTATGATCCATGAGGTGACGCTCGCCGGTGGTAATAAGCTGGGAAGAATAGAGTCTTGCCAGCAAATCCAGAGAAATGCTGTTATCGATCATGCGGAACATTTCCCGATTCAGGTACATGAGTTTATCAAAAGAATGCATATCTTCCTTTAATGTAGGAATGAGTTCTGTATACTTATCGTCGAACAGTTCCGACAGGGAACCAAGGAGGGCATCCTTGCCATTGAAATAATGGTAAAAAGAGCCTTTTGATGTGCCGGACTCCTCCACGATTTCCTCCACGGTGGTATCATCATAGCCCTGCTCATAAAAAAGTTTCCAAGCGGCGGCGATGATGCGGCTTTTGGTGTTGCGGTTGTTCTTTTTTGCCATAGAGGTACTTCTCCTTTATACTTTCTTCCATTTCAGGCTCACCAGGTCATGCTCCTTGATGGCACGAACCAAACGGGCTGGGAAATCCTCCGCCAGAATATCTCCGGCGTCCAGCAGTTCAATGCCCAATTCCTGGGCGCGTTTATATGTACCGCTGTTCTCGGCTTTTTCCCGGCTGAATGTGACCATGACCCCTTTGGAGAACCAGCCGCCCACACGTTTTTTGGCAATGAGCAATTCATTAAGAGCTGCCGTATCGGCACTGCGGAGCTTGCAGGAAATGAACACCGGCAGGGATTGCTCCATGAGGATCACATCGATTTCGTTTCCAGCCACCACCACGCCGTCATAGGCATTCCAGTCGATCATGGTGCCTAGTTTTACATCATCAAAAACGCCGGATTTCTTGGCGGCGATATACACATAAAGTTCCAGCCAGACCCCATAGCCTGTGCAGTACTGGCGGTCATCCACGGAACAGAAGGAAAACCGCACCCGTTCCCCATCCATGACCAGATTTTTCAGGAAGCCTAAGCGCTGAAATTCTTTCAGAATGGCTTTGTCGGGATAGGTTTTTTTACCATTTTTCATGTAAATCTGTTCTTTGGAGTCCATATAGACTTCGTGGGGCAAATATCTTGCCGCTACGGTCTGGAGATAACTGCATGTGTGCTTCCATTCCTCCAGATGGCGGAAGAGATACCGCGCCATTTCCCAGATGGCATCGAAGCGGGCTGGTTCCGGCGGACGATGAGACTCGCCAATGAAGCATGCCCCTCTGGCATCCACAAAGTCCTCCAGAGATAATGTGGCCGTAGGCGCAACGGTTTCGTCTGTCAAAAGGTCTGTGATGCGGTTATGCACCAAATCCGTATGGATGAGCTTTGCACCTTTTTCCATGCCGGCACGGAAACCGGCAATGACCATCAATTCACTACCGCCTGTCAGTTCCAGAAAACAATTCTCGTTGTTTTCGATGACCTGGGCAGTTTTGCGGTAAATCTTATCCATGGACAGGATGTCCACAGGGTATCTTTCCAATGTAATATGGGGAATATGCCGCTTAAAACAGGTATGAAGGGCGCGGAAAGCCGTCATATCCTGCATGCCGCTGTCATAAAGAAAAATCACCTTATCGGGATGCAGTGTCAGCGACCCCATGATATTTTTCAAAACGTCTTTGTCATAATATTCAATGAGTGTTCTTGTCATGGGTATCCCCCCAGTTTTTTTATTCCTCAACCACCAATTCTTCTTCAAACTTTACTTCCGGTTCGGGCTTTTCTTCTTTCTTATGACCGAAAACAGCGCCAAAGTTCAGTTTGTTCACAACACCGGGCGCCATGTCGATGAGCTTGCTGACAGCGTCCTGATTCTTGATGTTGATAAGCTGTACACTCCCGTTCTGGATTGCCAGCACAGCGGAAGGGGTGATTCTTGCCCCCATACCGCCAGCGGAACCGCCGGAGTCCTTGCCTCCCAGACCAACACCAACACCAACTTCAATCAAAGGCAGCAGTGTCACGTCTCCAAGAACAATGGCTTCTCCCACAACGGTTTTGGTGGAAACCAGTTCGTCTACTTTTCCGAATAATACATCCAATGAAGTGTCAAATTCTTTACTCATGCTGTTTTCTTCCTTTCCACAGTGTCATAATAAAACGGCGTACAGGCTTCGCCAATGCAAAAGCCAGTGTGCTGTAAAGGAGATAGCCGGGAACGATTTTCCCTTTCACCCGCACAACGATGTTTTCCGCTGTGGCTTTGGCAAAATCCCCTTTGATTTCCAGATCTTCGCCGAATTTTCCTTTCAATATGCCTGCCATTGCCAGAAGATACCCTGTCCAGACAGGATCTCCCGTGCCAAAGGTACCTTTGATGATGAGGTGCCCCGGCAGGATGCCCTTTGCCATACGCTTGATGAATTTCCACAAGGCTTTGGCAATGCCTTTTTTGTCCTCCACCGCCAGAAGCTGTTTCCACAGGGGATTTTCTTTCTTTTCCTCTGTATCCCCATCTTCTCCGGTGAAAAAGGCTTCATCCAGATTATCAGGAATGTCCTCCGCTTCCGGTTCGGTGGGCTTTTCTTCTTCAATATCTTCCAAACGTACCCGCCGCATGCCCTGTTTTTTCTGCATGGGACGGACGGTATTGGGTTCTTTTTTGATTTCTTCCGGTGTTTCCTTGGGAATTTTCTCTTTTGGAGGTTCTTCTTTCGGCATTTCCTCTTTACGGATTTCTTCTTTGGGAGGCTCTTTTTTCGGAATTTCTTCTTTTATAACTTCCTCTTTTACAACTTCTTTGGAAACTTCCTGCTCCATGACCGGTCTGGGCGGCGTATCCTTTGGCGGCGCTGCCTTTTCCCGGGTATAAATCAAATCCCCCTCTTTCTGGGGACGGGGTTTCTTTCGTTTTTTCCTTGCGGCTTTGGCTTTTGCCTTCTTCTTCTCCAGCAAGGATTTCCCGAAGATGAGCAAATCCACAAAAGGCTCCTTGTCCCCCATCTGCCATCTTGCCACCACCTGCACAAACAGCCATTTTATCTGACCATCTGCCCGGATGGCATCGGTTTTCTCGCCCCCAGCCTCATAGCGAATGGGCGCAAGAAGCACCACAAGCGTGATGAGCAGCAACAGGCATACCAGCGCCAGCAGGAGAATCCCTATGCACTTTAATATAAACAACAATACGCCAATCAATGGATTTCAACGCTCCCATTCTGTTCTTCCGTCAAGTATTTTCTGCCCCAAAGGCGCAGGATGATTTCTGCTCCCACAAACAGCAGGAGGCACACCCCCAGAAACACACCGCCAATCCAAAAGGCAGTGTCACTGAAAAAGCCCTCGGGCACAATATTGATGAGGCGGTCCACCCGCTCATCCAGTATCCAGTCATTATTATCAAAAAATATCAGGTGAAACTGGGTAAAATATTTATTGAAGTCTGTCAGCATCAATGCCACCAGCAAACCACAGGCGGCAAAAAACACACCAATGCCCGCCTGCAAGGTACGCAGGAATGTCCTTCCTTTTTTCTTGGCGAACATAATAATAGCCGCTGCAAGAGTAAACACCAAACAGCCGTTACGAATGTCCATGCCAGCGGAAAACAGATTTTTCACATCCACCATATGACGGATTTCCTTTTCACTGAAAAAAGGCAGTTCCTCTCCGCCAATGGGAACGGTCACCTGTAATTCTTCCCGCTTATCGTAAAGATATGCCATCATTTCCTCTGTCAGATACAAAAGGTCATCCATGTTCATATCCACCCGTTCCAGTACGTCATATTTGGCGTATTCCTCCCGGAAATAATCCATGGAGCTGACACGCCACTGGACACAGGTCAAAAGAAGGGCAGGCATCAATGCAAGGGATGCCACAAACCCCAAAAAACGCCAACCGAATTTCTTCACTTCATCATCCTCTTTTTATTGCAGCCACGCCGAAGGGTCTGTCAAATCCCGTCCGGCTTTTGCCGCCTCTTCCAGCATGTAGCACAGCAGGTCAACGGCTTCATGCCGTCCCATGGCAACACCGGCAATGATGCCTTTCCGGCTGCGATATTTCTTGGTGAACAGCTCTTTGGAGGAAAGGATTTCCATGCGGTTTCTGTCCGCAAAATACACCAGACAATACAGACGAAAAACAGGAATGTCCCGTTTCAGACTATAAACCACTGTACCCAGATTTCCCACACTTTCTCCCACAAACAGGTTTTCAATGAGCTGCATGCCGTGCCACCGCCTTTCTTCCTTTGTTTTGCTTTATTATAGCAGATATGCCGTCAAATGGAAATATGTATCCCACCCAAATCCACGGGGCATGGTGTCACAAAAAAGCATATCCATAAAAAACAGAATCCATACCAAAAGAAAAAGCACAAAACCATAAGGTTTTGTGCTTAGCGTGTAGATAACATCATTTTTGCAAGAACGCGGAAGGGCTTGGGAAACAAAGGGTCAACACATTTGCTCCGCAAATGCCAGCCATAAATGGCTGCCCGCATCTCTTGCGGTGTGGGGTCAACACATTTGCTCCGCAAATATCAGCCATAAATGGCTGCCCGCATCTCTTGCGGTATGGGTTTCCCAACTGGAATCCCAATGGGAAAAAGCCGGAGTTTCAAAGCTTTTAAGCTGATTCCCGAAGAAAACGGGGACGCCGTAGGCGGCTTTGCAAAGCAAAGTGCTTGACCCAACGGCTTTATACCTCTGTCTACTCGTCAAAGCCTTGAATGAAATGAGGCTTTGACGACAGCGTATCTTTTACCACAGCGCCTGATCCAGCAGATTCCAGTCTTTTTTCGGGTACATTTCCAAAAGCTCCCTATACTGGTCTTTGGTCAGTCCCGGTGTGTTCACATAGAGAGAAACTTTCTCATCGGTATTGGCACGGGAAAACCGTTCTTTCAGCTTTTCAAAGTCCTTATAGTCCATGATCCTTCTCCTTTCCATCTGTTGTCTGCCCTTTTCTGCCTTTATACAGCTCTGCCAGACCAACGGCAAAGAGAAAACCGCCGAATAATTTCCGCAGCAGTTCTCCCTCCAGCCACAATGCCAGCAAAGCTCCGGCGGCAGCGCCCAGAAGTCCTGTCCAGATGAGGGATTTTGCCACAGGCGTTTCCACGCTTCCATTTTTCACATGGGTCACAAGGGCAACGGCTGCCGTTGGCAGAAAGTACAGCAGATTCACGCCCTGTGCCTGCTGCTGTGTCACATCCGTCACCCAGAGGATCACAGGAATGAGGATGGCGCCGCCGCCAATGCCCATACCGCTGACGATGCCTGCCAGAAGCCCCGCCAGCAATACGCCTAACACAGCACCATGCGGACGGCTGCCGCAAGGAGAAATAAGCCGAATATCCGGTGGAGCCACATGCCGCTGAGTTTTCCCAGCAGTTTGGCACCAATTCTTCCGCCGATGATACCGCCGCCGGAAGCCCAAAGGGCAACCTGCCATGCCATTTCTCCCTGCCAGAAATAAATCAGAAGAGAAAGGACACTGAGAGGCAGTATCACCGCTATGGCAGTGGCGTGGGCTTTATGGGTTTCCACATGGAGGAACCGCTCCATGGCAGGCACCACTAAGGTACCGCCGCCGCTGCCAAACAGCCCATTGACAAAGCCTGTCACCAGCCCCGTCAGGCGTATTTTCACCTTTTCGCCCATGGCTTACGCCCCCTTCGGTCAGTTCATCATGTTTCTGCTGTTGGTATTTGTGGCGTCATTCACGGCGTTTTTCATGTCATTGCCCACATTTTCCACGCCGTTTTTCACGTCATTAGCCATGTTTTCCACGCCATTTTTCACATCTTTGGCAAAAGAGCCTGTATCGGTGCTCTTTGGTGTGCCGTAAGTGGTGCGATCCCAGTTTGCGCCATTATTGACGCCGTAGCTTTCATCCCAATAAACATTGCTGCCATAGACATCATTCCGATAATCGTCTGTGGCACCCAGATTGTTTGCTGTATTGCCGCCGCAGCCGGTGACGCCCAGCATCACTGTCGCTGTGACAGCACAAATTGCCATTCGTTTCATAATTGTATGCCTCCTTTTTGCCTTCGCAGACTGACTGCATGGTTATTGTCTGCCGAAAAAGCGGAAAAATCCTTGCTTTTTGCTGGAACAAAGGGCAAAATTTGGCAGTTCTGCGGATAGCAACGGCGAAAAAAAGCTGATACAATAGGGTTTATGTTTTTGGGAAAAACAGTTGGGAGTTTTTCCCTGTATAAAGAAGGAGGTCATTTCTGATGTTATTTGAAGAAAGAAAAAGCGGCGTTCTGCTGCACCCCACTTCTTTGCCGTCCGTTTACGGCATCGGGGATTTCGGGGCGGAGGCGCGCCGTTTTGTAGATACTTTGGAGGAAGCGGGACAAAGCCTGTGGCAGATTCTGCCTTTGGTGCCCATCGGCTACGGCAATTCCCCTTACCAGAGTACATCAGCTTTTGCCGGGAACATCCTGCTCATCAGCCCTGACGAACTGGTGGAAATGGGGCTTTTGACCACAGAAGATCTGGGAGAAATCCCTGCTTTTGACAAGGAACGGGTAGACTATGACGCCGTAAAGGCATACAAATTGCCCCTGCTCCACAAGGCTTATGAAACATTCTGCGCAAAAGCAGACGAAGATATGCAGACGGACTTTGCCGCTTTCTGTGAAAAACAGGACATGTGGCTGGCGGATTTCGCCCTGTTCACCGCTTTGCAGGCACATTTCCGTGCGGAACGTGCCAAAGGTATTGACGAAGAAGAATATCTCACCTTTGCCGTAGACACCATTGATTTTCTCACAGAAGAACAGCAGAAAGATTACTTCGAATCTGCCTGCTGGAACACATGGCCCCGCACACTGCGCAAGCGCAACGCAGCCAGCCTGAAAAAATGGACACGTCTGCTGGCAGATGCCATTGCAGAAGAAAAATTCTATCAGTATCTGTTCTTCACCCAGTGGCAGGCACTGAAGGCTTATGCCAACGAAAAAGGCATCTCCATCATGGGGGACACACCCATTTTCATGGCGTATGACAGTGCGGACGTATGGGCAAACCAGAAACTGTTCCAGCTGGACTCCATGGGCTTCCCCACCGTTGTGGCAGGGGTACCGCCCGATTATTTCTGTGCAGAAGGTCAGCTTTGGGGCAACCCTCTTTATGACTGGAAAGCCCACAAGAAAACTGGCTACCTCTGGTGGACAGAACGCATCCACAAGGCACTGGAAGACGTGGACTATCTGCGCATCGACCACTTTCGTGCCTTTGAAAGCCATTGGGAAGTGAAATTCGGTGCGGAAAACGCCATTGTTGGGGAATGGAAAAAAGGCCCCGGCATGGACTTCTTCAAGACTCTCGAAAAAACACTGGGCAAACTGCCTCTCATTGCCGAAGACTTGGGTATCATCACCGATGAAGTCCGTGCTCTCCGGGAAGAAGCAGGCTTCCCCGGCATGCATGTATTGCAGTTTGCTTTCGGCAATGATAAAAACAATGCTTATCTGCCTCACAGCTGTGACAAAAACAGCGTCATGTACTCCGGCACCCACGACAACGACACCACAAGAGGCTGGTACGAAACTGCCACAGAAGCAGAAAAAGACCATTACCGCCGTTATCTGAACGTAGACGGCAGAGATGTGGCATGGGACTTCATCCGTATGGCTTTTGCTTCTCCTGCCGTATTTGCCATTGTGCCTGTGCAGGATGTGCTGAATCTGGACGGCAGCCACCGCATGAACCGTCCCGGTATCGCCGGCGGCAACTGGGGCTTCCGTTTCGACTGGAGCCAGTGGGATGAAGGCTATACCCATGGGCTGCGGTATCTGGCGGAACTGTTTGGCAGATGTGCGGAAAGAGAAAACGATAGCTTTTAAGGACACAAAGGCATTTCTTTGGGGAAATGCCTTTGCTTTTTCCCCATTTTGTGCTAAAGTAAAATGCGGATAGATATGTTTTTTGACATATATAAAAGGAGGAACAACATCTATGTGCGGCATTTGCGGATTTACGGGACGTCTTTTGACTTCCGAAGAAATACTGGAAAACATGATGAACAAAATCATCCACCGCGGCCCTGACAGCGGCGGCAAACATATTGACGACGGCGTTTCCATGGGATTCCGCCGTTTGAGCATCATCGACCTGGAGGGCGGCACACAGCCTATCTACAACGAAAACAGGGATATGGTCATCACATTCAACGGGGAAATCTACAACCATCAGGAACTCCGTGAAGACCTTATCGCAAAGGGTCATGTCATGGGCAGCCATGCGGACACAGAAGTCCTGCTCCATGGCTACGAAGAATACGGCGAAGACCTGCTGCCCAAACTGCGCGGCATGTTCGCTTTCGTTATTTGGGACAGCAAGACAAAGACACTTTTTGGCGCAAGAGACTTTTTCGGCATCAAGCCTTTTTACTACTCCATCCAGAACGGCAACCTGGTTTACGGCTCCGAAATCAAGAGCATTCTGGAATACCCCGGCTTCAAACGGGAAGTAAACAAAGAAGCACTGGAAAACTATCTCACATTCCAGTACAGCGTCCTGCCGGAAACATTCTTCAAAGGCGTATTCAAACTGCCTCCTGCTCACTGCTTCACTTTTAAGGATGGCAAAATGGACATCAAACGCTATTGGGAACCTGTTTTTGAACCCGACCACACAAAATCTCTGGAACAGTTCGTGGACGACATCGACAACGCTATGCAGGATTCCATCAAAAAGCATAAAATCAGCGACGTGGAAGTGGGCTCTTTCCTTTCCAGCGGCGTAGACAGCTCTTATGTAGCTGCGTCTTTCCATGGTGACAAAACATTCACCGTTGGTTTCGACTACGAAAAATACAACGAAATCGACTATGCGAAAGCATTATCCGAAAAAATCAAAATTGACAACTACAACAAACTCATTTCCAAAGACGAATACTGGGATGTTATCGGCAAGGTGCAGTACCACATGGACGAGCCTCTGGCAGACCCTTCTGCTATTGCCCTGTACTTTGTGAGCCAGACAGCAGCAAAACATGTGAAAGTTTCCCTTTCCGGCGAAGGCGCTGACGAATTTTTCGGCGGCTACAACATTTACCGAGAACCTCACGACCTGCTGCCTCTGACCAGACTGCCCCGTCCTGTGCGGAAAGCCATGGGTGCCGTAGCGAAAAAACTGCCCAAGGTAAAAGGCAGAAACTACCTCATCCGCGGCAGCAAAGATTTGCAGGAACGCTTCATCGGCAACGCTTTCATGTTCCAGGAAGAAGAACGTGAAAAAATCCTGAAATCCCCCACAGGGAAATATCACCACACCGTTCTGACACGCCCTTATTACGACAAAGTGGCAAATCAGGATGACGTGACCAAAATGCAGTATATTGATATCCATTTCTGGCTCATTGGCGACATTCTGCTGAAAGCGGACAAAATGAGTATGGCACACTCTCTGGAAGTGCGTGTACCTTTCCTGGACAGAAAAGTATTCGACATTGCCAGAACGGTACCCACAGAATACAAAGTCAACAAAGAAAACACCAAATTCGCTATGCGTCAGGCGGCGCACCGTTATCTGCCCGACATGGTTGCGGAGAAGAAAAAATTGGGCTTCCCCGTACCCATCCGTATCTGGCTGAAAGAAGACGCTTATTACAACCGTGTGAAAGCTGCTTTTGAAAGCCCCGCCGCAAAAGAATTCTTCAACGCAGCGGAAATCATCAAATATCTGGATGAACACCGCGCAGGCAAGGCAGACAACAGCCGTAAAATCTGGACAATCTATATGTTCCTGGTATGGCATCAGCAGTTCTTTGAACAGGCGGCATAAAAGAAAACAAAAACATCTGGAATCCAATGATTCCAGATGTTTTATTTTTATCAGGACTTCCGCCGTTCCCCATTACAGCAGAAAAACCAGTTCTCCGATGATTTTCTGCATTTTTGGTTCCAGTTGCATAAACTGCTCCAAAAATGGATTGCTCATTTCTTTGTACTCCAAGCCTTCCCGACCCAAAAGCGCATCCGTGGACACCCCCAAAATATCCGACAGACGGCACAGATCCGACAAAGATGGCTCATTCCTGCCGGATTCATAATTGGCAATGGCTGTATGACTGTAATGCAGTTCCTTTGCCAGCGTCTTCTGGGTCATACCGCAGATTTTGCGGTATTTCCGTAAATTCTGTGCAAATATGGTTTTCATGTGCTTGCCCCCTCTTTATTACTAAATTATCAATAATTATTATATTAAATTATAATAATTATTGATTTGTAAAGCAATAAAAACCACTCTTTCTGTTCAGTATACTAGTAACAGAAAGGATTTGGTTTGTATGAAAAATGACTATACAGAAGAATATAAAAAGATAGGCTTAAAAATTGCTTATTATCGCAAACTGAAAGGGCTGACCCAAGAGGAACTAGCAGAGAAAATCCATGTTGCAACCAACTTTATCGGTATGATTGAAGCGCCCAATATCTACAAACCCATTTCCCTCTATACGTTATTCCGCATTGCCAACGCTTTAGATGTTCCACCACACAAATTTCTGGAATTCGACTGATTTTTTCACACATAAAAGACATGTTTCTCATGATTTTGAGAACATGTCTTTTTTATTTTTCACAGGTTGGGACTTTTTGGGACTTGAAACCCATTACCCTTAGGGCGTAACAAAAATTCAAACAGAAAGGAGAGAAACAAATGGCAACATTTACAGAGCATTACGACCTCATCAAACCCGGCACCGATGACTACTACGACGTGGCGGACTTCAATGAGAACATGGATGCCATTGACACCCAGCTGTATCAGGCGGAACAGGACATGGCAGGCGTCAGCGAAAAAATCGGCAATCCCGGCGATGAAGGGGAGGATACGCTTTTCGGGCTGCTCCATCCCAGTCATCAGCCGGAAGAGAAAGCGGATATCTACCGTTATTCCACAACAGAGATCAAAAAAAATATCAGCAATTGGTTTCCAAAGTCCACCAGCAGCAGATTTTACGGAAAGCTTACAACTTTTCGTGCTGAAAAAAACGGTACCATTTATTTAAAGTTCAAAGTAACAGATAGTGGAAGTTTTGCTTTTGACATTTATGACAACGTCCCCTATCAGTTAAGCAACGCACCGGAAAAAACCAATATGGGGGAATCTATTTCATGTCTGCCTCCAGAGGAAAAGGCCTGTCTTCATTACAAATATTCCTCTGAGGGAGAAGGTCGCACCTGCGAATGGGTTATTTCTGTTACTGCCGGTACCGATTACACCTTCCTATACATCGGCTATACGGCATCCTCTGCACAGTTGGAGGAATTTTTGATCGGCTACACCGACACCAAAGAAGCGTAAACGAAAGGAGCGAAAAACATGTTAGTCAATTTCGACAAGACCGGCCGTGTGGTCTGGTACAACCTTTATGTAAGCAAAGAAGCGGCAGAAAGCTGCCTTTGTGACAACACCATTTGGCTGGATACTTCCCTGCCCCCTTTTCCGGAGCCAAAAGAAGGCTTTGTGGTCTATCTGAAACTGAATGAAGAACAGCAGCTCATCTACGACTATGAACCACAGCCGGAACCTGTTTACACAGACCTGCAAATCATCATGCAGGGGCTTTCTGACCTAGAACTGGCAATTCTGGAAGGAGGCATGTGAGATGTACGAGATCCTGAAGAAAAAATACAAACTGGGTTATGTCCGCAAAGACCAGCTCCAGCGTTATCTGACACTGGGCAAGCTGACAGAGGAAGAATATCAGGACATCATCCAGTTCTGACAAAATCAAAAAACCGGAAGTTCCACCATCTGGAATTTCCGGTTTTTTATGGTTCTAATTTGATTTCTTTTGGTTTATCGTAGGTTTCCCGCAGTGCCACATTAAACACCGCGCCCATAAGCATAGCGATCATGCTCCAGTCCATCCACACCAAGAGGGCAATGATGACCCCGATGGAGCCATAAATAATGGAATACCGTCCCATGTGGTCTACATAGTAGGAAAATATCAGGGAAAAGAGCATCCACACACCCATGGAAAGGATAGCCCCCGGCAGGATATACCGGGCTTTCTGTATTTTGGACGGCGAGAAAAAATACACCGCCGACAGCACAAACAGCAGCGCCGCCGCCATAGGCACAAAACGCATACGGCTCCATCCGGTGATGAATTCCGTTGAAATGGGAATATATTCCCCTACAAATCCCAGCACCCTTTCCCCCAACAGCAACACCAAAAGAGTGGCTGGAATCAAGACAATGGTCAATGCCGTCAGGATAGCTGTACGGATGGAATGGCTGCCGGATTTTTCTTCGCCGTAAATATCGTTGATGGCTTCCATAAGGTTGGAAACTGCCCGAAGAGGAAACCACACAGAGAACACCAACCCGAATGTCAGCAAAGCATTGTTGCTGCTCTTTGTGATATGCTCAATGGCAAGATTCAGAAACGCTACCACATCTTCTGGCAGAAAACGGGTGATCTGTCCATCCAATGTCAATGTGGGCAGATGCAGAAGCCCCAAAAGAGATGTCACAAAAATAAAAAACGGGAACATGGCAAACAAGAGGTAGTATGTCATGGCAGCGGCGTTGCGCCCCACCTTATTGTCAAAATACCCCTGAATGGTCAGCAGGATTACTTTCTGCCAGCCCTTCCTTTTCTTAATCTGTCCATGTAAATCCAGTTCCATGTTAGTCCTCTTTTCGCTTTTGGATGGCGTAGGTCAAAGGCAGCAGGCATTTTTCCGGCAATAACCGCTGCATCAGTCTTGTGGCGTAGGTACCGCCGTCAGGCAGTATCACCGTTTTTCCGGCAAAAACGCCTTTCAGTCCTGCGGCAGCTGCTTTCTTGGGAGAAATACCCTTCACAGCGGATTTGGCATTGGCATTGCGATTAAAGTCCGTATCCACAGGCCCAGGACAAAGAGCGGATACCCGCACCCTGCTCCCTTCCTGCCGCAATTCTTCCGCCACCGCCTGTGTCAGCCGCAGCACATAGTTTTTTCCCGCATAGTAAGACGCCATGAGGGGGCCAGCTGTAAACCCAGCCGATGATGCCACATTCAAAATATATCCATAATCCCGACGGACAAAATCCTGCAAAAATAATTTTGTGAGGATATGTACCGCCCGGACATTGAGGTTCAGCATATCCAGTTCTTTTTCCAGCGGGATTTCAGAAAAACGCCCCACTGCCCCCATACCGGCGTTATTGATGACAAGGTCAATGGGCGTATCTTTCACTGTTTCGTATAAATGATAGCAGTCCGCTTCTTTGGTCAAGTCCACAGTGACAATGTCCACATGGGTGGGCAGTATTTTCTGCAATTTCCGCATTTTTGCCGTATTCCGGCTGGCTAAAATCAGGTCAAAGCCCCTCTGGCTCAAAAGCAGGGCAAAAGCCTTGCCGATGCCGCTGGTGGCTCCGGTGATAAGGGCACGCATAGCCCCGCCTCCTTTATGGTTTTCTTTTCATTATACCCGGAAAACAGGGGTTTTTCAATGCGGGAGAAATCGCAAAAAAGTACAAAAAAACCGACCTTGTAAAGCAACTTTCCCTTAAGAAAACGTTGATTTTCCTCTTCCTTGATTTCTTAAGGGGAATTGCAACGGCTGCCTTCATAAGAAAACATAACAAATAAAATCTTAATAAAATAAGAAAGCCAAAATCCTTTGTAATGATAAGGATTTTGGCTTTCTTTGTTTTCTTATGAAGATGTCCCTAATCAGGTTGGTTCTTTTTTTCTTTTCACAATAGTTCTTTTACTGTGCTTCGTCCAGCAGGTTTACCACCAATCCGCTGACATCGGCTTCTTTTGTCAGAATGCCAACTTCATACATCCAGTCAGCGTTTTCCTGCCATACGGATGCTTCCTGATGGAGGAAAGGCGCGGATTCTGTTTCCATATCGGGCAGCAGGATTTCCATGCTCTGTCTTTCTACGTTTTCAGACAGAGGGAAGTTTGCTTCGTTCTGGTTATCCAGCAGAATCCGCAATACTTCATCAGGGTTGTTCTTCATATCTTCAAAGCCTTTCTGGCAAGCACGGAGGAAGCCCTGATATTTTTCGGGATTTTCATTGATGGCGTCTTTGTTTGCCAGAAACACCAGTTCATAGCCCTGAGGCACGCCGAAGTCTGTGGGATAGAAGTAATTTACTTCAAAGCCCTGTTCTTCCATCTGAGGCACTTCGTGGTTGACCATGTTACCGATGGTAGCGTCTACCTGACCTGTTGTCAGCGCGGACATCAGGTCGAAACCAACGTCAATGCATTCGCAGTCGTCAGCAGTCAAGCCTGCATTCTGCAGCATTGCCTGAATCTGTGCTTCAGACAGGACAGTACCTGCATAGCCGATCTTCTTGCCAGCCAGATCTTTTGCTTCTGTGATGCCGCTGTCTTTCAGGGAAATGACAACGTTCATGGATTTCTGTGTCACCGCACCGATGGAAACGATGGGCACATTTTCCTCACAGGAAGTCATGATGGCATCCTGCATGTAGTACACACCGGCATCTGCTTTGCCAGCAGCAGGCAGGGAAATGCCGTCATTGGTGTTGGCAGGGAACTGGATTACCAGATTCAGACCTTCTTCCGCAAAGTAGCCTTTTTCAATGGCATCATACAGGAAGGCGTGTACCGCATTGGGGTACCAGTCCAGCACAATGGAAAAATCCTCCAGCTGAGTTTCCTCGCCTGTGGTTTCGGCTGTGGTGTCTGCGGATTCTCCACTTCCACAGGCTGTCATGCCGAATACCATGGCCGCTGCCATGAGCATTGCAAACAATTTCTTTTTCATTCCTTAGATCTCCTTTCTCCATTTGATAAAACGATATTCCAAGACGGTAATGATCCCAACGGCAAGCATAGCCGTTATGGACAACAGCACCACAGGCGCGAAAACGCCTGCGCCGTCCAACTGTGTCATCATACGTTTGCTGAAGTAGCCCAGGCCTTCCTGTGCCCCCAGCCATTCGGCAATGGCAGCCCCGATGACGCTGAGGGGGATGGCCATTTTGATGGCGGAGAAAAAGTTGGGCAGAGCCGTAGGCAGTTTCAGCTTCCAGAAAATATCGGCTTTTGTTGCGCCGTAAGTCTGCAATAATTCTTCCATTTCCCGTTTGGTGGCTTTGAAGCCGTCAAAGACCGTAATGGCAATGGGGAAAAAGGTGATCAAAATGGTTACCAGCACCTTGCTCCAGATGGAATAGCCAAACCAGAGGATGAACAAAGGCGCGATGGCTGTGGTAGGGATGGTCTGGGATGCCACAATAACAGGATAGAGCGCCCGTTCCACTTTCTCATTGGCATCCATGACAACTGCCAGCAGAATCCCCAGCACAATGGAAATCAAAAGCCCAATGGCTGTAACTTTCATGGTTGCAGGCAGATGTACCAAAAACAGAGGTTCCCGCAGCTCCCACAGCCGCACACAAATCTGTGTGGGTGACGGCAGGATATACGCCGCGTCAATCATCATAGCGATGCCCTGCCACAGCAGCAGCAGAACCACGGCCAGAATCACAGAAGGCAGATGTTTTTTCATGGATTCATCACGCTCCTTCTGAGTTTTTCAATAAGTGTTTCTTTCAGTTCCACAATGTCCGCCCGTTTCAAATCTTCACGATTGCGCGGGTAAGACAGAGGCACTTCCACCCGTTCCATCTGGGAGAAAGGTCTGTCCTGAATGATGTAAATGGTCTTGGAAAGGAAAATGGCTTCCTCTACGTCGTGGGTGATGAACAATATGGTTTTATGATAATGCTCCCACTGATGCAGCAGCCATTCCTGCATATCCACACGGGTCAGATAGTCCAAGGCGCTGAAAGGCTCGTCCAACAGCAGCAGATCCGCCCCGGACAGCAATGTACGGGCAAAGGCTACCCTCTGCTTCATACCGCCGGACAGGTCTTTGGGATACTTTTTGGCGTATTCAGAAAGTCCCACTTGTTCCAGCACTTCTTTGCAGCGTTTTTCCTGTTCCGCCTTAGGGACTTTCGCCAGTTCCATAGGCAGGCAGATATTCTTTTCAATGGTGCGCCAAGGGAAGAGCAGGTCTTTCTGAGGCATAAAAGCACTGTAATTTTTCAATTCCTGCACAGGACGGCCATCCACCAGTATCCGACCCTGCTGTAATTTTTCCAGACCGTTGATAAGGCGGAAAATGGTGCTTTTGCCGCAGCCGCTGGCGCCGATGATGGACACAAATTCCCTATCCTCCACCTGAAAATTCAAATTTCGCATCATGTCGAAGTCGTCTTCGGCATAACGGAAGGATACGTTTTCAAATTGCAGCATAACTTCTTTCGCTCTCCTTCTTTACATCTCCATGGCATAAGCCATATCCCAGAACAGTTTTTCATAGCGGCTGCATTTTACGAAAATATCAGTCAGATATGCTTCCTGTTCGGGGGTGATGTTTTCGCCCAGAGCGTCTACACAGTCAATGATTTCTTTAGTGCTGTCCGCATATTCCTTGCTGCTGTAACCCTGTACCCATTCGCCGTAAAGAGGATGTTCCACAGCGCCAGGCACCTTCACATGGTGTTCTCCAATGACCTGATAGCTCCATGCGCAAGCCAGCACTGCCATGAGGATTTCCAGGGGGCCGCCTTTGTTTGCCACATCCAGCATATAGGAAGTATAGGACTGGTTTGTCAGAGCGGAAGGGGTGTTTGCCACTTCTTCTTCAGTGATGCCCAGTCTTGCCATATAAGTCTTATGTACGTTCATTTCGCCGTCCAGTACGTCATGCACCATACCGGCAAAGCGGCGCATCAGTTCCGGATCTTCTGTCTTGATGACGCCGAAAGCAAACACTTTGGCATACTGAAGCAGATAACGGTAATCCTGGATCATGTAAAAACGGAATTTTTCCACATCCAGTGTGCCTTCTGCCAGTTCTTTTACGAAAGGCTGTTCCAAATAACCCATCCAGATATCTTCCACGCTTTTGTAAAGACGTTCTGTCAATTTCATGTCCATTTCCTCCTTTTTTCCACAAAAAAATTCTTTCCCTCTTAGAAGGAAAGAATCTTATAATTTCCATATCATCTTGTATTGCTTCCCTCCGATGGTACTAACCACATCAAGTTCAAAGGGTTGGAACCTGCATTCCTCTCAGCTGCCCAAAGACAGCACCCCCAGCTTTATATTCATTTTCTTTATTATAGTACAAAAGAAAAGCAATGTAAATGACTTTTTTGTATACACCATCCCTTTTTTCACACTTTCGCACAAAAAAAATAGTTCGCAGGCGAAATAATTTTACAGAAAATTCCCTTTACATTTTGCCAAAAAAGAATACACTTAGTATGACAACAACGAAATTTACAATATTTGGAGGTAAAAGGTAATGGACGACGATACCAAGCTGCTGAATCTGGCACTGGACGCCGGTGAGATCATGCTGACATCCGGAGCGGAAACATACCGCGTACAGGATACAATGCTGCGTATTCTTTCCGTCAGCGGACGAAAACAAGTAGAAGCCCTGGCGCTGTCTACCATGCTCATTGTGAGCCTGCCCCGTGAAGAAAAGGGGCCCCTTTCCATGGCAAGAGGGGTAAAAGATCGCTCCGTTAATTTTGAGAAGATCTGTGCCGTCAACAACATGAGCCGCTCTTTTGTAGCCGGGAAGATCACACTGGAAGAAGCCACACAGAAAGTGCTGGAAATCCACTACGCCCCGTCTTTCGCGCCCTGGCAGCGGATTTTGGGCTATGCCCTCACTTCCGGCGGTCTGACTATGGTATACAACGGTACCTTCTGGGACGGTATCGCCGCCTTTTTCATCGGCACCCTCCTGGGCATTATGTCATACATCATGAGCAAACGAAAAACATCTTACTTTTTCAGCTCCTTCACCGGCGGTCTGCTGACAGGGTTACTGGCCTGCCTGTTCCATCTGGTGCTGCCCTTCACCCAAATCGATATGATGATCGTCGGCAGCATCATGCCCATACTGCCGGGTATCACCCTGACAAAAGGTATTCGTGACCTTTTGGAAGGCAATTTCATCAGCGGCAATGCCAAACTTATGGAAGCCTTCCTCATTGCCTGTGCCATCGCTGCCGGCGTTGCTATGGCTCTGAGTATCTTCTCCAATTTTTAAGATGTGCAGGAGGTTATTATGACAGAGATCACATTGAAAATGATTGTATTTCAGGCGGCCTTTTCCTTCATCGGCAGCTGGGGCTATTCCATCATCTGCAACGCCCCCAGAAGGGAACTGCTTTACAGCGGTATCAACGGCTTTTTGTCCTGGTTTGTATATATGCTTGTCCTTTCCTATACGGAAAGTGCCACAACTGCTACACTGATTGCCACCATGGCCATCACCGCCACAGCACGGTTCCTTTCCTACCACAGACAGGAACCCTCCATCCTGTACCAGATCCCAGGTGTACTGTCACTGGTGCCCGGTGCTGCGGTTTACAACACCATGCAGGCTGCCATCAAAGGCAATATCCTTTCCACTTATTCCAATGCCCTGACAGGGTTCAAGCTTTCCGGTGCCATTGCCATCGGTTCTCTGATCATTCTGGTATTGCCTTACAAAGCCTTTGAAATCTTCCCTCGTTTCGGAAAAAAGAAACAGGGCAACTGAAAAACGACAGAAGAAAACATACAAAATAAAATCTCAGTGAGAAGCAAAAAGCAGAAATCCTAAGTATGATTAGGATTTCTGCTTTCTTTGTTTTCTTATGAAGATGCCCCTAAGCCGAAGCCCTTTTTTACAAGGATTCCGGCTTTTTTATTTCAAAAAATTTCTTACAGTGCCATGGATTCCTGCGGGGCTGTGAAAGAATCGATTGTCACACTGCCGCCGCCCAGATAAAAGACTTCCATTTTGCCGTCGTCTTCGCTGTACATGCTGCGCAGATCGGGATTCTGTTCCAGCATGGCAACTTTTGCTTCCCGGCTGTCATCCCACATCACATTGCCGTTGATGCGAATCCATGTGCCGTCGGGATGCATAGCACATACTTCTGCCAGAGGGTTTTCTTTCAGCTGGCGATATACTTTTTTGGTATTTCCAGTCATAAAATATACGTGATTCTGGTACAGAGCCACAGCGCCAAAAGGACGCACACGGGGCTGGTTGCGCTCACATGTTGCCAGATAAAAAACTTTACATTCTCTCAAATATTCCACAGGATTTTTCATACTTCTACCGCCTTTCTTTTGTTTTTTTACGTTTACGATTTCATTATCTTCTGTTATGATAGAAAACACAAGTACGATTTTTTTCTATACCTAGTATAGTAAAAGATACTAAGGAGGCATCCTCATGGAACCAGAAAAACGAAATCCCTGCCCTTTTGTCACTGCCCAGAAACTGCTGGCAGGGAAATGGAGCATCCTCATCCTGCACCTGCTCCACGGACGTACCCTGCGGTTCGGGCAATTGCAGAAACAAATGCCCAAAATGACCCACGCCACATTGTCCAAACAGCTGAAATTGCTGGAAGCCAGCGGTTTGATTGTCCGCACAGAATATCCCGGTGTGCCGCCGAAAGTGGAATACAGCGTCAGCCAGATCGGCGAGGCTTTTTACCCCGTGCTGGACAGTTTAGAGGCTTTTGGCAACACCTACACCCAATGGAAAAAACAGCAAACAGACGAAAAAAAACAGGAAATTCTATAAAAGCAGATTCCCCTTAAGAAAACATCGTTTTTCACTTTCTCGATTTCTTAAGGGGAATTGCGACGGCTGTCTTCAGAAGAAAACATACAAAATATAATCTCAGTAAAAATAAAAAAGCTGAAATCCTTTGTATGATAAGGATTTCAGCTTTCTTTGTTTTCTGATAAAGAAGTCAAAGAGCTTCCGGTTTTTGTTTTCTTATAATTCCCTTCTGCCTTCCAGCGCTCTGGAAAGGGTCACTTCGTCCACATATTCCAAATCGCCACCCACAGGCACGCCGTTGGCGATACGCGTCACCTTTACTCCCATGGGTTTCAGCAGACGGCTGATATACATTGCCGTTGCTTCCCCTTCCACATTGGGGTTGGTGGCAAGAATGACTTCCTTCACATTCTCGTCCATGCGCTTGACCAGCTCCGCAATGCGGATATCATTGGGGCCTACGCCTGTCATGGGAGAAATTGCACCGTGGAGTACATGATATACCCCGTGGAATTCTCTGGTGCGTTCATAAGCCGCCATATCTCTGGGGTCTTCCACCACCATGATGGTACCGTGATCCCGATTGGGATTTGCGCAGACAGGACAAGGGTCTTCGTCTGTGAGATTACAGCAGACAGAACAGTAATGCACCTGCTGTTTCGCCTCCAGAATGGCGCCTGCAAGAGCTGCCACTTTTTCCTCAGGCATATGGATGATATGAAAAGCCAGACGCTGGGCTGACTTGCCGCCGATGCCCGGCAGACCTGCCAGCTGCTCAATGAGTCTGGTAATGGGATTTCCGTAATAATTCATGGTATCCCTCTTTTTCTTAGAACATGCCGCCCATGCCCATGCCGCCTGTCAGTTTGCCCATGGCATTGTTGTACATTTCATCTGCCTGACGGATGGCTTCGTTCACTGCGGACAGGATCAGGTCTTCCAACATTTCCACATCATCGGGATCTACCACATCAGGGTTGATTTTCAGTTCTTTGATTTCTTTTTTGCCGGAGATAACCACTTTCACAGCACCGCCGCCGCTGGTCATTTCCAGTGTTTTTTCGTTGAGTTCTTCCTGCATGGCAGCCATCTGTTTCTGCATTTTCTGTGCCTGTTTCACCAGGTTGTTCATGTTCATGCCGCCCATACCGGGGAATCCGCCTCTTGCCATATTTCATAACCTCCTAAAAGTTTTGATTTTTACAATATCGTTTCTATTTTATATAAAAAGTGCCGGAACTGCAAGTGTTTTTAGGGTTCCAGATCTGCTTCGGGGAAATATCCGCTCATGATGCTTGCCCATTCGGGGTCGTTTTCATCAGAAGCTGCTTCTTCCTCCGCGCCATAATTGGCTTCCCGCCACTGGTCGTAAGCGGCTTTTTCCAATGTTTGCAGCTGGAATGTCTTGCCTGTTGCCTTTTCCAGTTCCTCAGTAATCTGGGGCAGATATTTCTGCACCATGTCCGCCAGTGCGCCGTATTCGCAGACCAGATAGACATTGTCATCCTCTTTGAAGCCGATTTCCACACGGGAAAGCTTGCTTTTCAAAATGGGGTCGCCGATTTCATTGCGAAGCAAAGGCCATTCTTTCTGTAAATTTTCCTTGTCCTCCGGCAATGCGGGTGGTTTGCGTTTTGCCTTTGGCTTTTCTTTTTTCACGGCACCGTCAGAAACCTGTTCTGTGACGGTAACGGTGACGCCTTCCGCCACTTTCCGTTCCAGTCCTGCCAGTCTTGCCGCCAATGCGGTCAAGTCTGTATCTGCCCACGTGGAGCAAAGGCGCAGGATTTCCACTTCCAGCAGGATACGCTCATTGGAAGCGTATTTCATGTCATTCTGCAAGCCGGAAAAACGCCCAATCCAGTAAGTCAGTTCCGCAGGGGAAAGCCCCTTCGCCTGCTGCTGCAAACGGGCCGCGTTTTCCGCGGACAAGTCCAGAATGCGGGCATTGTCCGGCACCGTGGATGTGACCAGCAGATTTCTCAGATGCACCAAAAGCTCCGTCACAAACTGCTTCACGTCACGACCTGCCAGCAGCATTTCCTCCACCAGTTCCATGGCTTTGGCGGCGTCTTTCTGCTTCAAAGCCTCTGTCATGTCAAAGAACACGGTCTTGTCAACGGCACCCACTACATCCTGTACCTTTTCCAGCGTCACTTCCTCGCCGCTGTAAAAAGCAAGGCACTGATCCAGAATACTCAAGGAGTCACGGAGAGAACCATCCGCCAGCTGTGCCACATACCGCAGAGCATCTTCTGTTGCCGCAAGTCCTTCCTCATTGAGATATTTCATCAGTGTATGAGCAATATCGTCGGCAGTAATCCGACGGAAGTCGAACCGCTGACAACGGGAAAGGATGGTTGCAGGTACTTTCTGGGGGTCTGTGGTTGCCAGAATGAAGATGACATGTGCAGGTGGTTCCTCCAATGTTTTCAGCAATGCGTTAAAAGCACTGTTGGACAGCATATGCACTTCGTCGATGATATAGACCTTGAATGTGCCCTCTGTGGGAGGATATTTCACTTCTTCCCGGATCTCGCGGATGTTGTCAACGCTGTTGTTGGAAGCGGCGTCGATTTCCATGACATTGACGCTGCGCCCAGCCAAAATATCCTGACAGACTTTACATTCGTTACAGGGCTCCCCATCTTCTGTGGGATGCAGACAGTTGATGGCACGGGCAAAGATTTTTGCTGTGGATGTTTTGCCGGTACCTCTGGTGCCGCAGAACAGATAGGCATGGGACACACGCCCCGTTTTCATCTGATTTTTCAGTGTTTTCACAATATGATCCTGCCCCACCACGCCGGCAAAGACATTGGGGCGGAATTTTCTGTATAACGCCGTGTAAGACATGGCGATTCCTCCTTCATAACGCCTGAAAAACAGGCGGAAATGTCCCAAAGGGACAGATACAGTATAGCATAGGGCGGGGGAAATGAAAAGGCGGGGAAAATGTTCTAAATCAGTTTCCAAACGTGCAGTTTCCCTTGTTTTTGCAGTTTTTCTGCATATTCCAATGAAACATATGCCCCTCCGGTAATATTTTTTACATAAGCAATCACAAAATCACTGTGTGCAATCATATATCTATTTAATCTCGGAATCGCAACCCGATATGGCACCATTTCTTGACCTTCTGGAAAATAACTTCCATCAAAATATGCTGGCAATTCTAATTTTTTCTTACAGACACCAACAGCCTTTCCTGCCATAAAGTCAAAACTTCCATGGTTTCCCACATAAAATTCTGTAACCCCAAACTCCGAAATATGTTGCTCTATCACATCACATAAAACATCATATATTTCAAACGGTGCATCCCGATGTCCAATAAAAAAACACTTTCCACCCAATACCATCACTCCAATTCGCATTATTAAAATGATATTTTGTAATAATATTACCATGTTTATTACTGCTATACAATTCCCTAAACTAATGGTAACGGGTGGTGATAACATGCAGAAGAAAAAAGAAATCAATATCCAAATGGGCAGCCGCATCCGCAAAGCCCGTTTACAGGCAGGTCTGACCCAAGAGGCCTTCGCGGAACTTTTGCATCTTGGCCCCAAGCATATTTCCGCCATTGAGCGAGGTATCGTAGGGCTTTCCATGGAAACCCTTCAGAATATCTGTCAGGTGCTGCATGTTTCCGCAGACACCCTTCTTTTTGGGGATATAGAAAAATCTCCGGCAGATACCCTCTGCCAGCGGCTTGGGCGGCTTTCTCCCGAGGAATTTGCCCAAATGGAAGAAATCGTCAACAAAATACTGGAAATTTTCGCAAAAAAATAACCGAAAGAGAAAATTCTCTTTCGGTTTTCTTTTTTCCAACAGAAATAAAAAAGACGGGATTCTCTCCCGTCTGATTTTTTATAGGAATCCGTGCATCTGCTGTTGTCACTGCCAACCATGCGTTACCTCCTTCCGAAGCTCCATCCAAGCGACCTTGCGACACACGAGAAGTTGACTGCTTAGTGCTGCTGCCTTCCGACCCTGACACGGTTCACAGGCTCCTGTTGTGCAAGACTTGAACTTCAACGCCCCTTCCAAAGGGCAGACCATTTTTGGACGGCGCCGAAAGCAGACGTCACCCCCACTCTAGCGGATTGTGGGTGCAGGGTACCGCTAATCCCCCGGCTAGCACGGAAATTTTACCGTTTCAAAAATGCCATTATAGTATACATAACAACGGGCTTTCTGTCAATGGAAATTTCCGTAAAAGGCGTATTTCCGGCAAAAACCCTTGATTTTTCTCTTTTATGCTTCGTTTTCCGGCTGCTTTTCCACTGTTTCTTCCGCGGCTTTGTTTTTGCGGAATCTGCGGAAAAACCGCTTCATGATCTCGCTGCACTCTGGCTGCAAAAGACCTTCTTCCACTTCCACCTGATGGTTGAAGCGCGGCTCATTGAGCAGATCCAAAATAGATCCGGCGCAGCCTGCCTTGCTGTTTCTGGTGCCGAACACCACTCTGGGAATCCTTGCCTGGACGATGGCGCCGGCACACATGGGACAAGGCTCGACGGTCACATACAATGTGCAGTCCTCCAGCCGCCAATCCCCCACAATGCCTGCCGCTTCGTTGATCACATCAATTTCCGCATGGCGCAGAGGATTTTTTGCCGTATTGCGCATATTATGGCCACGGGCGATGATTTCCCCATCCCGCACCATAACAGCACCAATGGGCACTTCCCCTTCTGCCAGGGCTTTTTCCCCTTCCAGCAGGGCTTCTTTCATATAATACAAATCCTGTTCTGTCATATTGTTTCCTCTTTATGTTATTCCGCCGCCTGTTCTGCCATGCAAAGAGAACCGTTCCGCTCCTCAATGTCTGTCACCAGCCAGTAATCATCCAGCCCATCGCTGTTCAAATCATAAGGGTAGATGCACTGAGCATAGACGATATCCTCATTGGAGGAACGCAGTCCTTTTTCCGTCAGCAGATAACGGATGGTGGTGCCTGTCATATCGCAGACATAGACTTCTTTCACACCATCTCGGTTCAGGTCGCCACTGGTGATGGGGCCATAAAGGCTTTCCACACCCAGATGGGTAGACCAAATCTTGCGGAAGTTATTGTCGTTTTTCTGATACAAATACAGATCCATGCCGTCACTCATGAGATATTCTTTCACACCGTTGCCGTCCAGGTCGGTGATATGGATGTACTCTACGGTATGTTTCAGGCGGGTAAAGCCTGTATTGCTCCAGCCCCCTTCTCCCCGTTCATAATACTGTATGGTCTTATCGTCAGAGAGCATGAGCTTACTGCCTTCTGCCGCCAAAGCCCCGGCATCATTGGATTCCAGCGAGATTTCCTCAGACGTTTTCTGCATATTGGCGTCATAGAACAATATTTTTTCCGAACGGGTGAAAACATGTTCACTTTCGCCGCTGCCTTCCTCAGTGATGCTGGAAAGCACCACTGCCAATTCGCTGCCTTCCGCTCCGTCAAAAAATGTCGCGGATGTGGCTTCCAGACCACTGCCGAATGTCAGTGTCCGCCACAGACGCAGAGCGCCTTTCTGATAACGATAAATCTGTACGGCACCATCCTGCAAAGATGCTGTCAGCACATTGCCGTCTTTGTCTTTCCCTGTGGAAAGGAAGCCTTCCTTGGGAAAAGAAGCCGGTGTCATGGAAAAATCGGTATTCATACCTTCCCAGTTTTCATAGGACTGGAAATTGCCGTTTGTTTCATAAGGATTCCGGGCATTGAGGCTGTACCAGCTGTTATCGTATCCCCCCTGATAACATACGCCGATGAGACTGCTGCCGGAAAAATAACACATAAGCTGACCTGCCGCATCCCCGTTATAATGCATCAGATTGGCGGTGCCCACCACCACTTCTGTGCCGGCATAACTGGTCATATTATGATCGGTTTCCGCACAAGCCGCGAAGAAATCCGCATTTTCCTCTGTATTTTCCGGTACGATGCCTGCGGCAAAACGCAGACTGTCCCCGTCGAAGTCCCAATAATATTCCTCTGCCACTTCTTCCATCTGTTGTGTATATTGCTCCTGCTGAGCGGCTGTCAGTGTAAAGACCGCTTCTTCCTGCCCACAGGCAGAAAGGGTCAGCGCCGCCATGACCACCGCGCAGAGTAAGTGTTTCTTCATGTCTGTCCCTTCCCTCTTTTGCAAGGTTTTTTGCACATAGATATTTTTATTATAAAACACCAGAGGGATTTTTTCAAACCTGTTTTTCAGCCCCCACCGAAAAGGCGCCCCACCAGAAAGAGGGACAAAGCTACCCCCGTGAAGTTTGCCGCAAGGGCGCAGAACAGGGTATGTCTTGTTTTGGTGATGCCCACAGAAAGGAAGTACAGGCTCATAGTATAAAACACCGTTTCCGTACAGTACATCATCACCGAAGCCGAACGCCCCAGAAAAGAATCAGGGCCATAAGCCGCAAAAATTTCCGTCAAAAGCCCCACTGCCGCCGAGGAGGACACCAACCGCACCAATGTGAGAGGAGCCAATTCCGCGGGAAATCCCACCAGATGCTCCAAGGGCGCCAGCAGTTTTGTCAAAAGTTCCAGAAGTCCTCCTGCCCGCAGCACTTCCACCGCCACCATAAGTCCCAGCAAAGTAGGCAGGATATTCACTACTGTATGTAAGCCTTCCTTTGCTCCTTCCAAAAAGGTTTCATAGAGATTCACCCGCTTGAGGGAACCGAAAACCACAATAAACAGCACTGTCACGGGAATGATGAAGTCCGAAAGCACCATCAGAAACCGCAATGTTTTCCCCTCCCTTCCAATATCTTCGCCAACAGAATCCCCACAAGGGTAGTACCCAGCGTGGCAGCAATGCCTGCCCCCATGATTTCCGCCGGAGCCACTGAGCCATATTCCGCCCGATAAGCAAGGATATTCACTGTCACCAGCTGCAAAGAGGACATATTCACCACCAGAAACATACACATGGCATTGCTGGCGCGTCCTGTTTTGCCGTTCAGCTTTGCCAGTTCCTCCATGGCAAGAAGCCCTGCCGGTGTGGCTGCCCAGCCAAGTCCCAGAAAATTGGCAGCAAAATTGGCGGAGATATACCGCCTTGCGGCATGTCCCCTTGGCACCTCAGGAAACAGAAAATCCAGAAATGGCTCCATTCTTTCCGCCAATGCGTCGATCATGCCGCCTTTTTCCGCAATTTTCAGAATGCCTGACCAGACTGCCACCACTCCAGCCATGGTAAAAGCAAGTTCCACAGCATTCCTGCCGCCGTCAATGACCGCGTTTGTCACCAGATCCATCCGTCCCAGAAACGCTCCCGTCAAAATACCGCCTATGAGGAAAAATCCCCAGATCACATTCAGCATGTTTTTCCCTCCTTCCCTTCTTTCACATCTATGCACGGGCGGGAAAAACTATCCCTTTTTTTCCAAAAATTGGGTGAAACGACGATATTTTTGTTGTATTTTGCATGGATCTGTGTTAATATTCTGTTAAGAAAAATCAGACCGACTGGTCTTACAGGGAGGAAATCAGATGAAATCAACAGGCATCGTTCGTAAAGTAGACGAACTGGGAAGAGTGGTTTTGCCCATCGAACTGCGTCGAAACATGGGAATCGAAATCAAAGACTCCCTGGAGATCTTTGTAGAAGAAAACACCATCATTCTGAAAAAGTATGAACCTGCCGATATTTTCACAGGCAGCATGGATGACCTCATTGATTACAAAGGCAAAAAAGTATCCAAACAGTCCATTTTGGAAATGGCAAAACTGGCTGGGCTGGATGTACGCTGAAACATTTCATAATCTGACAGACAAAAAAAGCTGGAATGGTATGGAAAATACACATCATTCCGGCTTTTTCTGTTTTGCGCAGAAATTCGAAACAGGCCTTTCTTTTTTCTGTGAAAAACCCTGATTTTCCCGATATGACGGGCTTTTTTCTTGACAAGGTCTGTACTGTTCTCTTACAATATAACCCATAATCTATCTAGGAAAGGTGATATTTCATGTCCGCAACATTTCAAGGAAGCAAAAATTATGTCGCAAGTGAAGAACTCATGCGTTCTGTCAATATTGCCATGGCGCTGCAAAAACCCCTGCTGATCAAAGGGGAACCCGGCACAGGCAAAACCATGCTGGCGGAAGCCATTTCCGAAGCATTGGGCAAAAAACTGGTGATCTGGAACATCAAATCCACTACAAAAGCCCAGGATGGTCTGTACGTTTATGACGTGGTACAGCGTCTGTACGACAGCCAGTTCGGCAACGAAGGCGTAGACGACATCGCAAAATATGTAAAAATGGGCAAGCTGGGGGAAGCTTTCTCCACTGACGAGCAGGTAATCCTCCTCATCGACGAAATCGACAAAGCCGATCTGGAATTCCCCAACGACCTGCTGTGGGAACTGGATAAAATGGAATTCTACATTCCCGAAACAAAGGAAACCGTAAAGGCAAAACAGCGTCCCATCGTGATTATCACATCCAACGCGGAAAAAGAACTGCCCGACGCGTTCCTGCGCCGCTGCATCTTCCACTACATCGAATTCCCAGATGCGGAACAGATGGAAGAAATCATCAAAGTACACTTTGACAAAGTGGAAGAACATCTGCTGGAACAGGTACTGGAAACATTCTACTGGATCCGTGGTCTGTACCAGATTCAGAAAAAACCCAGCACCTCCGAAGTCATCGACTGGATTCGTGCCTTGCAGCTGGGCGGTGTTGACGTAGACAGAATCCGCCAGGAAGTTCCTTTTGCAGGGGTTCTGCTGAAAAAGAACGAAGACATCGACGTACTGAACCGCTATTTACGATAAGCAGGTGATCCCATGTTTACGGCATTTTTCTATTTACTGCGCTCCAGAGGGCTGAAAGTATCCATGAATGAATGGATGACCCTCATGGAAGCTCTGGACAAAGGTCTGCACCAGTCCTCTTTTACGGGATTTTACTATCTGTGCCGCAGTGTGCTGGTGAAAAGCGAAGCGGATTTTGACAAATTCGACGGCGCATTTCTGGAATTTTTCAAAGGCGTGGAATTTGAAGGAGAGCTGCCCAAAGAACTGATGGACTGGCTCACAAATCCTAAGGAAAAACCCGGCGACCAGTTCGACATGGAGCGTGCCATGCAGAATGAATGGCTCTCTCAGGCGGAAATCCAGAAAATGTTCCTGGAACGACTGGAAGAACAGAAAGAAGAACACAACGGCGGCAGTTACTGGGTAGGTACCGGCGGTGTTTCCGTATTCGGCAACAGCGGCTTCAGCCCCAGAGGCATCCGTGTTGGCGGGGAAGGCGGCAAACGCCGTGCTTTCCAGGTTGCCAGCGAGCGGAAATTCCGTGATTTCCGTCAGGACAACACACTGGACACCCGTCAGTTCCAGATGGCTTTCCGCAGACTGCGGCAGTTCTCTGCCAAAGCTGAGGATGCCAAGACAGAATTTGACATCGACGGCACCATTCGGGAAACCTGTGACAACGCAGGGAAGCTGAAAGTGGTTTACGACCGTCCCCGGAAAAACACCGTCAAAGTATTGCTGCTCATGGACAGCGGCGGTTCCATGGACTATTACAGCCGCCTGTGCTCCATGCTGTTCCAGGCAGTGAGCAAATCCAGCCACTTCAAGGATTTGCAGGTGTTCTATTTCCACAACTGCATCTACTCCAAGGTATACACAAACCCGCAGCTGCGTCCAAAGTCTGTGATCCCTACGGAATGGATTCTGAAAAACCTCAGCAGCGAATACAAGGTCATCATCGTTGGCGACGCCCAGATGGAACCTTCGGAGCTGCTTGACCCCAGCTATTACAATTACGGTGCCCGTGACAACATCACCGGCATTGAATGGCTCACCAGATTCCGGGAAAAATATCCCCATCTGGTATGGCTGAACCCTTCAGAACGTCCCTACTGGGGCGGCTGGTGGGCAAAGACCTACGACATCATCCGCAAGGATTTTGATATGTACGACTTGAGCATTGACGGCCTCAACGCCGCTCTGAAAAAACTTATGGTAAACAGATAAAACAGCCTCCTTTGATGGGCTGCATCATCAAAAACAAAAATAGCCGGACTCCTTGAAACATAAAGGAATCCGGCTATTCTATTTTCATTGCACTTCTATCATGCTTTTTTCAGTTTTTCCACATCTCCCGCCTGAATATCCCAGATATGACGGGCAATTTTTTCTTCTTCCCAATCCCACCAGCGCATTTCCTCCAAAGCGGCAATGGTTTCCTCGGAAAACCGTTTGCGGATGGGCTTTGCAGGCACACCGCCCACAATGGTATAAGGCGGCACATCTTTCGTAACCACTGCCCTTGTGCCGATGATGGCGCCATCTCCAATGGTGACCCCTGCCAGGATAACGGCTTCGTAGCCAATCCACACATCATTGCCGATGGTAATATCTCCTTTGTTGTCCCATGCCTCTGTAACCCGCTTCCAATCCAACCCCCAAGCATCGGCAAATATGGGAAATGGATAAGTGGACAGGGAACCCAAAGCATGATTGGCACTGTTGAACAGGAACTTTGCCCCGCAGGCAATGGAGCAGAATTTCCCGATTTTCAGCCTATCTCCATTGATGGGATACTGGTAGAGGACATTATGCTTTTCAAATTCTCTGGGGTCATGGACAAAGTCATGATACATGGTATAATCCCCCACGGAAATGGCAGGGTTCGTGATGGCATTTTTCAGATAAATCATCCATGTATCGTCAAGACGGGGATACATGGCATCTTTGGTGATCTTCATACAATCGCCTCCTTCTGGATTGATTGTACAAAGTCCTGCCCTTTTGCCGCAATCCACAAAACGTTTCGGCAGTGTTTTGGGTACAAAAAAGCTGGGTTTTAGGGGCATCTTCATAAGAAAACAAAGAAAGCTAAAATCCTTATCATGACAAAGGATTTTAGCTTTCTTATTTTATGAAAATTTTATTTGTTATGTTTTCTTATGAAGACAGCCGTCGCACTTCCCCTTAGGAAATCAAGGAAAAGAAAAATCAATGTTTTCTTAAGTGGAAGTTGCTTTACCCAGCTTTTTCTTATTTCTCTTTCTGATAAATAATTTTGCGGATGGCAGAGACAGAAAGATGGTATGTTTCTGCCAACGCTTCCAGTGTTGCTCCTGCCTGCTTTTGGCTGCGAATTTCTTCGTTCCGCTGTGCCAATGCCCCACGGCTGCCGCTTTTCTCTCCCCAGCTCTTATGTTCTCTGGCAGGGATATAGACATAGCCGCCTTGGACATACTCCTGCAAGGTCTACACCAGTGCAGGGGGCAGCAGGTCTGACGCGTTGATGTATTTCATGGTCGGATTCCCCCTTGATATTCAAATCAAGCAGCAAAACCGACTTTCTGCGACGTTTCCTCCATGCAACTGTCGCTTTTACATCGGTTTTGCACGGAGAACTGCTTTGTTGCGTTTCTGCGTCAATGGACACATATGAGCCACTTCCTTTTTTCAAACAGGCTTATTCGCCCAGCATTTCTTCTACTTTTTTCAGCAGCACTTTGGTGGCTTCGCCGGGATGTTCCTTAGCGAAAATAGCGGAGATAACGGAAACACCGTCGATGCCGCTGCCCTTGAGCTGCATGATGTTATTTTCATTGATGCCGCCGATGGCAACCACAGGGATGGTAACAGCTTTGCAGATTGCCAGCAGTTCCTCATTTGTCAGGGACTGGGCATCTTTTTTGGTATCTGTGTGGAACACTGCACCTACGCCGATGTAGTCCGCGCCGCTTTCCTGAGCTTTTACGGCTGTTTCCACAGTGTTTGCGGAAATACCCAGAATCTTGTCGGGGCCAATCATAGCTCTCACGTCTTTATCCACGATGTCGCTCTGTCCCACATGGACGCCGTCTGCCCCGCAAGCCAGTGCGATTTCGATGTTATCGTTTACCACAAAAGGTACATGGTATTTCTTTGCCAGCTGTGCCAAATCTTTGGCTTCTTCCAGGAATGTTGCTTCATCCAGTTCTTTTTCACGAATCTGCAGGAAAGTTGCCCCTGCTGCCAGCACTTCTTCTGTCACTTCATGGAGTGTTCTGCCGCCCAGCCATGCACGGTCTGTGATAGCGTATACTTTCATGGATTCTTTCGTTGCTTTTTCTGCCAATTCCAATTCCTCCAGTCTTGTCCGTTTCTGTAATGTTTCTGCGTCTGTCAAACTGATCTGATCCACCAGATGGGTGCGGAATGTGAGGGTACCTGCGCCCTGTGCGTCAGTTTTTTCTCTGGCGATTTCACCGCTGACACCCATAAGGGATACAGCGCATACGGTGGCTTCCAGAATATGATCGGGATTACCGCCGCAGAAGGCACCCAAAAGGGCTGTGAGCATACAGCCGCTGCCAGTGATGCGGCTCATCATGGCATCGCCGTTTCTCAGGGCAAACACACGATCAGGGGAAGCGATGATGTCGATGACGCCGGAAATGGCAATGACTGCCCCTGTTTTCCGTGCCAGTTCTCTTGCCATATAACCAAAGGCTTTGTAGTTGTCCTCGGTGATCTTATCTTCTTCTGCCGCGTCAACGCCACGGGTGGAACCTGTGCCCACTGCCAGATGTTTGATTTCGGAGGTATTGCCACGGATCACGGAGAATTTCACGTTCTCCAGCAGCTTTTTGCCGCCTTCCCGACGCAGTCTGGTCGCGCCTACGGCAACGGGGTCAAGCACCACAGGAACCCCTGCTTCGTTAGCGGCTTTCCCTGCCACCAGCATGGCTTCCACGTCCTCCATGGTGCCCATATTCATCACAAGGCCCTGTACCACAGAAGCCACTTCTGCCACTTCCTCCACTTCGTGAGCCATGGTGGGAGAAGCCCCTGCCGCCAAAATGATATTGGCGCAGTCATTGACTGTAACGAAGTTGGTGATTGCCTGTACAATGGGTTCTTTTTCCCTTACATTTGCCATCATAGCGGGAAAAGACGCCAAAATATCTGTTTTCATGAAAACGAACCTCCTTTATTTACGGTTGAGTTTTTCCATCATTCTTGCGAACATGCCGGAACGTTTCAAAAGGGTGATGACCAGAACGGCCAGAAAAGCACCCATAGCGGAAGAAGGCACGAATGCCGGCACATAGACCCAAGGGGTCTGCAAGTCCATGCCATAGATGTATTTCATCACCGGATATGCCGCAAATGCGCTCAAAATACCGGTGCCGAAGATTTCCCCAATGACTGCCATATACAGCTTGTTACCGGATTTCCGATACAGGAAACCGGACAAGAACGCGCCGATGACTGCCCCGATGACCGCCAGTGCTGTACGCCCTGTCATCATACGCAGAATACCGGTGATGAGCGCTGCCAGAAATCCACAGTAAGGCCCCACGAACACCGCCGCCAATACATTGATGAAGTGCTGGAACGGCGCCATATTGGGGAACCATACCACAGAGGACAGGGCAAAGCCCATGCCTGCGAATATTGCCGTCAGCACCATTTTCAACACATGATTATCCTTATTGCCACCCATTTGTTGATGCCTCCTTTTTTCTCCTTCCCAACGAAAGAAACGCAAACAAAAAAGGATTTCCTTTTTGGAAATCCTTCGTTTCTGACGCTCTTTGGTGAGTTGTACACCCTGCATTCCCTCCGTTGGCATTATCCAAATCAGGTGTAAAGGTCGAAGGATTTATCCTTCCTCTCAGCCTCCCTTAGAAGCTCCCTTTGCATTCTGGTGTCATTATAGTACGGTTTTTGTCCCTTGTCAACGTCCCCCACGGGCATAAAAAAGGCGGCTGTGCCGCCTTTTGGAAAGAGGAATTGCTGTACGGAGATACAGCAAAGTGCCCACTTCATTGGATTTTCGCATGGCAGATATTCCATGCTGTTCTTTGGTATTTTTTGTTTTTTTCTTTTGTGTTTCTTTGCTTTGCTTTATCTTTTGTAATGGAAGTTGTATTGAGAAAATGGCAATTACGCTTCTTCGATGTAACCGATATTGGTACGGATCACATCGCAGGAATGCTGAAATGCTGCCATTTCTTCCGGTGTTAATGTTAATTCAAGCACTTCTTCCACGCCGTCTTTGCCGATGACGCAGGGTGTGCTGATATACAGGTCATGCTGACCATACTGACCGTTCAGCTGTGCGCTGACGGGCATGACTGCTTTTTCGTCGTGGAATACGCAGAAAACCAGCCGTGCCAGTGTGGAGCAAATGCCAAACTCTGTGGCGCCTTTTCCGGCGAAGGTGACCCAGCCGCCTTCAATGGTTTCATGGAGCACAGCTTCTTTATCCACCTGATATTTGGGATTTTCTTTTGCCAGCTGATCCAGCGGTTTGCCATTGACCGTCACATGAGACCATGGTGCCATCTGGGAATCGCCATGTTCCCCCATGGTGTAAGCCACCAGAGATTTATGGTCGATGCCTGTTTCCCTTGCCAGAACGGTTCTGAATCTGGCGCTGTCCAGCCCAGTGCCTGTGGCAAATACCCGAGATGACGGGAAGCCGGAAAGTTTCTGCACCTGTCTTGCGATGATGTCACAGGGGTTTGTGATGACAATGAATATGCCGTCAAATCCGGCTTTTACAATGCGTCCCACAAAGCTGTTGACCAGTTCCACAGAATGTTTCAGTTCTGCCAGACGGCTATGGTCTTCGCCCATGATGGTGCCCACGCTGATGACAACGATGTCGCAGTCCTTCAGGTCTTCATAAGTGCCGCCTCTGACCTCTACCCGATGGGGCAGATAGGACACGCTGTCCCGCAGATCCTGACACTCGCTGATGACCTTCTGTTCCTTCACATCCACCAGCACCAATTCGTCCACAATGCCCTGGACAGCCAGGCTATATGCACAATGGGCGCCTACATGGCCGACACCCACAATGCCCACGCTTCTTGTTTTCATATTTGGTTCCCTCCAATATGCTTTTGTAAAATTCCGAAAGTTTCTTTTGCATTTTCCCTTCTCCCTGAGGAGAGGCTCATCTGTTTTGGTATATGATTTTCTTTTTTCCTTTGTACACTTCTTTTCTTTTGTAAAAATAAAAAAGTTCCGGACTGACCGTCCGGAACCACCTGTTTACACCGAAAAAAGACTGAATCTTTTTCCACGCATCGTGTTTTTTTCCATGACAATCAGTACTATTTCTTCACGCGGCACAAAATGACCAGCAGCGCAATGAGAATAGCACCAATGAGCAGGACCTGTTTAATTGTATGGGAAAACGCACGGCTCATGAAAAATCTCCTTCTTTCTGTCTTTGACGATTTGAAATCGTTGGGTAAAAGATACCACGTTCAAAGGCCCAAGTCAATGGAAAGAATGACGCTTGTTTCTATAAAAATACAACAATTTTTGTGTAGTCTGCAAAATAACATTTGTATTTTTTGTATTTTTACCAATACATGCAGACGTCAAAACGCACAAGTCCGTCGGTTTTTCCAAAGAAAAAAGAGGACACCCTCTCTTGTCTGAGAAGATGTCCTCCAATTGGCATTTTTTATACCAGTTTAGCCATTTTTTCTTTCAGTACGGAAGCGGGAACTGCACCGATGATGCTGTCTGCCACCTGACCGTCTTTGAAGAAAATCATGTTAGGTACGCTCATAACACGATATTTCTGTGCCAGATCCATAGCCTGGTCAATGTCTACTTTCACGATTTTTGCTTTGTCGCCGTATTCAGCCTGGAGCTGTTCCAGTACGGGGCCCATCATCTGGCAGGGACCGCACCATGTAGCAAAAAAGTCCACCAATACGGGTACATTGCTTTCCATAACTTCTTTCTGGAATGTATCAGATTTTACCATTAACATAATCAATTCCTCCTTACACATCTATTGTTATTGTATCCAAATATTTCTTTTTTATTTCTGATGTCAGTATATCACAGAAAAAAACTCTTTGCAATAAAATTTCTTAAATAATAATTATTATTATCTTGTTCTGTGACCTGAGGCACATAAAAGGAAAAATTTTTCTCAAAAACAGGTATAAAACCCTTTCTCAGGGACATACTTCATAGCGGAGAGTGTGATCTCTCCCCCAAAGAATCACATTCTTTCTACTTCTTCCCCTTAGGAAAAGGCGGCTGTAAAAACAGCCGCCTTTTTTTACTGGATAGATGTGTATTCTTTCGCCAAAATCACTGTCACTGCCAGATATACCACGGACATGACCACAGTGGAGATAGCCGCTGGCAGCATGAAGCTGCGGATGCCCTGGAAAAACGCATCCAGATCAGCATTATTAATGATGGCTGTCATGGTCTTTTCAATATATGCCGTAGACAAAGAGGGGATAAATTCCAGCACCTTTCCTTCCACATAACTAATGCCAAAGAAGAAAATCAGGGCAAAAATGCCGTTGCCTTTGCGAATAAAAGGCAGATGCGCCAATGTAATGGCAAGATAGAGCAGGGCCACTGTTTCCAGCATGCCCAGTGTCAGAGAAACGGCAATGAGAATCATGGAGCTGCGGATACCATCCATTGCCCAAACTTTTTCTACTTCCGCCCAGAACAATTCTGTACCGGATGGCGCAACGGCTCCGTAGATTATGGAAAAACACAGCAGCGCGCAAAGCACACAGACGATGATACCCCACAAAGCTGCTGCCGCGTATTTCCCTGTCACCAGTTCCACAGAGGAAATAGGCAGGCTGAATGTGAGATACCCTTCATTGCCATACATACTTTTCTGATACCGCAGGGCTGTATGGATGAGAAACAGAATCACCAGCACCACAATGGCAATGGTACAGCCGGAAATCAGCAAGGGCGCCTTTACCAGATAGGAAACATCCGTACCTCTGGTACGGTTTATGACTGTGGCAAAGGCAAAGAGCAGTGCAATGGCACTTGCCACACCGTAAAGCAGGCTGTTGGCCCGCAATTCCTGTTTCATAACTTTTCCAAACATCAGCGATACACCTCCCGGAAATACTGGTCAATGGACATGCCCGTTTCCGCTCGAAGCACATCCACCTGTTCATTCAACAGCACCCGTCCCTGTTTCAGAAAAACAGCACGGTCGAAAATCTGCTCCACATCATGCACCAGATGGGTAGACAAAAGGATAGAGCTGTTTTCCGTATACTGGTTCAAAATGGTGGTAAGGATATAGTCCCTTGTGGTAGGATCTACACCACCCATGGGTTCATCCAGCACAAAAAGCTTTGCTTTCCGGCTCATAACGAACACCAGCTGCAATTTCTCCTGCATACCTTTGGACATGGTGCCGATTTTCTGCTTGGAATCCAGTTTCAAATCCATAGCCATTTCCATGGCTTTCTTTTCGTCGAAATCCTTATAGAAATCACGGAACATGCCAATGGCGCTTTTCACATTCTCGCTTTTGCGGAAGTATGTCCGCTCCGGCAGATAGGAAATGACAGACTTGCTGTGCACACCAATGGGCTGACCATCCACCAATACACTGCCGTCATAGTTCTGAATCAAACCGCAAAGGATTTTCATGAGGGTGGTTTTCCCTACGCCGTTGGGGCCCAAAAGCCCGATGATTTCTCCTTCTTCCAATGTCAGGTTCAGCCCTGCCAAAACGGTATGATTACCGTAACGATGCTCCAGATTTTTGATTTCTACCAAACTCATGCCTGTTCCTCTCCCTTCTCGCCAACGGCTTTCACATAAGACGCCACTTCTTCCGTGGTAAAGCCGATTTTTTTCATATATGCCAGATATTTCTCTGTTTCTTCCTTTGCGAAAGACTTTCTCTTTTCCACCAAAACCCCTTCTTCCTTCGTCAGAAAACGACCGCTGGTGCGTTCTGTATAGACCAGACCTTCCCGCTCCATTTCCGCCATGGCACGCTGCATGGTGTTGGGATTGACGCCAAATTCCGCCGCCAGCTCCCTGACAGGAGGAATCTTCCCACCGGGCTCTATGGCACCGGATAAGGCACGCAGGGTCATTTCCTTCACGATCTGCAAATAAATGGGTAAACCGTTATCAAACTGCACGGAATCACCTTCCTTAACCTAAATAATCCAATTTCTTTTCTGCCAGATACACCATCAGTGCCCCATAAATGAGTATCCGCAATACCATAGCAATGGGAATCAATGCAATGAAACCAAACACTGCAATGCCTTTTGTCATGAGGAACGGCATCGCCATAAGGAAAAAGCCGACAGGAACACCGAAAACCACCATAGCCAGCACATTGAACAGCGGCTCGATGATGAAGAAAATCACCAGCGCAACAGCTGCCCCCCACAAATAGGGATGTTTCTGAAAACGAGGCAAGCGTCCTGCCATGAGGGCAAAGCAAAGGGCATACAGACTGCCCACAGCCATGAGGATCTGCGAAAGAACCATAAACGCTACCATGCCGATGCCCACAGCCATGCCATCCATGGAAAAGCTTGTGCTGCCATAAGGATCCTGCATAAACAGCATCAATGCCAGCCACACAATGCCCAGAAGCACCAATCCTGCCCCCCAAACCAAGGGCGCCAGCAGTTTTCCAGCCAGAATCTCCCGCCGTTTCACCGGCAGTGTCATCCAGAAAACGCCTTCTCCCCCAAACACACCTCGGTCAAAACGATACAGGGTATATACCACATAAACCACCATGGCGGCAATCCACAGGACATACATCCCCAAAATGGAACCAATGGAAAGGACACTGCGCACATCAAATTCTTCCGGTGTACCCCCAAAGGTATCTCCCGGATATAAAGCCGTCTGCCGCATTACAACAAGGCTGATGATCCCTGCCGCCAACAAAATGGCAAACATCACAAAATACACCTTTCGTGTTTCCCGTAATTCCTCTTTACAGATTTTTCTCCACATACCATTCTCCCCCTTCTGTATGATTGTATTAACTTACTAATACAATAGTACGAAAAGAAGTGGCTGTCAATGCTCTCCACACAATCTTAAACATGTCTTAAAAAATTGTTTTCGCCCACAAAAAAGAAAGAAAAAACCTGCATGGGAAAACAAAGAAAGCTGAAATCCTTATCATTCAACGGATTTCAGCCTTCTTATTTTTACTGAGATTTGATTTGGTATGTTTTCTTAAGGGGACTTTGCTTTTCTTTCACTGTTTTATACCAGTTCTGTTTCATTCCCTTTTCCTTCTTCATAAGGAATGATAATGGTTTTGCACGCCTGACAGTTCCAAGCCTCCGTTTCTCCCATACAAAAAGGGTTGGATGTCAGATCCCCCAACTGAATGGTATTGCCGCCGCCTGCCAGCAGTGCCGCCACTTTTCGCTTCTTTTCCGTCCAGTACACCCCTTCACGATTCTGGATATACCCCAATGTCATTTCTTTTCCGCAATAAGGACATTTCATGGCACATCGCCTCCTTTTTACCATCATAACAGAGGTTTGCGGCTTTTGCCAAATCCTTTTTAAACAGTTTTTTCCCTTCTGCCAAAGAAAATGCGGCCAAACAGGAACCACACCAACGGGCCGCAGTAAAAAATCTGCCAGAAAAACGCCATTTGGAAATTGCGGATGACGGTGCCGAACCACTGATTGACAAAATCCAAGCTGATGCCATGGAAAATGAGGGTTGCCCAAAAACTCATAGCAGGACACATGAGGCTTACGGTAATGCCGGAGCGCACCAGTACCACCAGAATGGGTTTGTCCTGCCCCGGCGTTACCAGACGAAGCATCAGCTTCTGGGCAATTTTATCCATAACAAAGTAACTGGTAGCAAAGCACAGTGGCAGCATGAACCGCATCTCCCCAAACATAATGGGAAAAACAGCCCTTGTCCATTCCCCCATCTGTATGGAGCCATTATAAAACTCCATGCCCAGCACCATACAAAATGACATGAGCAGGGCAAATACCACTTCCTGCAATTTTGTTTCCGGCATAACATTCACTCCTTTTCTTCCATGAAAAAAAGCAGCCTGCTGGAAAACAACTGGACTTATGTTTTACCTGCACGCTGCTTTATTTCGTCATTGATTTACTTTTGCTCTGCTTTCAGCATACCACAAAAAACAGAGGGACGTAAGGATTTTATTAATATTTTTCGATGTCGATGATTTCCGCTTCATAGGGATGTTTCAATGCTTTCTGGCACAAAAAGCCGAAGGTGTTTGTGGTGTCACTGAGATAGAAACGACGCACACCTTCTTCCTCGTTTTCGTTGAGCTGGTCACGCTCTGCCAGAAATTCCTTCACCTGTCTTGCGGTGGCTTTTGCCGGATCTACCAGTTTCACCGCATCCCCTACGGTGGTGCCAATACACCGCTTCAAAAGAGGATAATGGGTACAGCCCAGCACCAGAGAGTCGATGCCCTTTGCCAAAAGTTCCTGCAAATAGCTTTGGGCTGTCAGGCGGGAAACCTCGTTATCTGTCCAGCCTTCTTCCGCCAGAGGCACGAAAAGAGGGCAGGCCTTAGAAAAGACCTGAATGTCAGGATTTTCTTCCCGAATCATGGTTTCATAAGCGCCGGAACGCACCGTTGCCGCTGTGCCGATGATGCCTACCTTATGGTTTTTGGTAGCACGGACTGCCGCTTCCACGCCGGGCACAACCACGCCGAAAATGGGGGTGTCTGTTGCCGCACGCATGGCATCCAGACTGTTGGAGCTGGCGGTATTGCATGCCACGATAATGGCTTTTACATCTTTTGTTTCGAGAAAACGCACATTCTGCAAAGAAAATTTGGTTACGGCTTCTTTGGATTTGCTGCCGTAAGGCACCCTTGCCGTATCCCCGAAGTATACAATATTTTCATGGGGCATGACTTTCATGACCTGTTTGACCACAGTCAAACCGCCTACCCCGGAATCAAATACGCCGATTGGTCTTGTATCCATAAATGTTTTGTCCTTCTTCCTTATCCGTGGATGCCGTTGTCCCGTTCCAAAGCAAGGGCGATCAGGCGATCCATCAGTTCTGTTTTTGACATGCCTTCTTCTTCCCAAAGCATGGGGTACATGCTGATGGAAGTAAAACCTGGCATGGTGTTGAGTTCGTTGAAAAGCACGCGGCCGCTTTTCTCCATAAAGAAGTCTACACGAGCAAGGCCACTTGCGTCAACTGCATGATAGATTTTTTCCGAAATTTTTCGCATCTGCGCCAAGGCTTCCGCCTCCGCCTCCCCAGGGATGATCGTACGGGAAAGGGCATTGTGGTACTTGGCGTCATAGTCATAGAATTCTGCCGTTGTGACGATCTCCCCAATGCCGCTTATGTGCTTATCCTCATTCCCCAGAACCGCGCATTCAAACTCACGACCGTCAATGGCTTCTTCCATAATTACTTTTCTATCATATTTTGCGGCATAAAACAAGGCTTTTTCCAGTTCTTCTCTGTTTTTGGCCTTGGAAACCCCCACAGAGGAGCCGGAGTTGGCAGGTTTGACGAAACAGGGATATCCCAGTTTTTTCTCTGCCTGATCCATAACTTTCTCCTTTGTTTCCGCCAGAAACCGCCCGTCACACCAGAAAAATTTTGCCATGGGGATTTTTGCCGCCTTGGCAATGAGCTTTGTATAGACCTTATCCATGGAAACGGCGGAAGAAAGGACGCCACAGCCCACATAAGGGATCTGCGCCAATTCCAGCAGCCCCTGTACAGTGCCGTCCTCTCCCCATGCGCCATGAAGGGCAGGAATCACCACATCCACAGGGATTTCCTTATGCTTGCCGCCCACCAGTTTCAGCAAGGATTTTCTGGAGGCATCGGGACTCAAGATGGCATCCACGCTGTATGGCTCCCAACGTCCCTCTCGAATGGCATCCACAGAGCCATGACAGATGCGCCAGTTCCCTTTCTTTGTAATGCCCACAGGCAGAACATCGTATTTCTCCTCATCCAACGCGGCAATCATATTGGCTGCCGACATGCAGGAAACCTCATGTTCCGAGGACTGTCCGCCAAAAAGCACAACCACGGTTAATTTCTTCATAGGGCCCCCCTCTTTTCTTCTGCCTCCAAAAGAGGCTGCAATCCCTATACAGTATATGCGGCAGGGGATTTTTCTGTGCGTAAAAAGGCAGTTCTCCAAGACTTCTTCATAAAGAAACAAAAATAGCCAGAACCCTTGGAATCAAAGGGCCTCTGGCTATCTTCTTTTTATGGAGTTGTAAGAGGAATATTTTCTTTTTAAGACAATCGTCGCAATTCTCTTGTTTCGTTCTATTATGCCGGTAATGTCACATGGAAACAGGTGCCTTTGCCTTCTTCGCTTTCCACTGTGATTTCTCCCTGCATTTTTTCCACTGCCGTTTTCACAATGGACAAACCCAGACCATTCCCGGCAATTTCCTTATTTCTAGAAGGGTCTGCCCGATAAAAGCAGGTGAAGATATGAGGCAGATGTTCCGGCGAAATGCCGATGCCGGTATCCGCCACTTCCAGATGGAGTTGATTCTCTTTTATTTCCGCCGTCAAACGGATGCTGCCGCCCTGTCGGTTATACTTTACGGCATTGGACAGCAGATTTTCCAGCAAAAACCGCATCAGGACAGGATGGGTATACCATGTATCCTGCTGCATCTGCTGCCAAACCACCAAGTCTTTTTCCTAAATCTGTCCTGCGTATTTCTGAAAAATCTCCTCTGTCATTTTCTTCAGAGAAATTTCTTCTTTGGCTTCCTCCTTCGGATTGCTGATGACAAGGAGTTCCTCCACCATTTGAGAAAGCTGTTCTGTGGTCTCCAGACAAAGCTCCAGCGTTTCCTCATATTCCTCCGCAGAAGGCTTTTCTTCCAGATGGAGGACTTGAATGGCAGACTTCATCACCGCCAGAGGGGTCTTCAGCTCATGGGCGGCATTGGCGGCAAAATGTTTCTGGGCCTGAAAGGAATCCTGGAGCCGCTCCATAAGATGGCGGAAGGATTCGGAAACCTGACCGATTTCATCATGGGTATCCGGCTCCGTCATGGCGCAATTCCAGTTGTTTTCGTCCATCTGCGCCATTTTAGCACTGAGTTTCGTCAAAGGCCGCAAGGCTCTGCCTGCCACAAAATACGTCAGCAGGATGCCCACAACATCCACAAACAGAAACGCCAGCAAAATCTCCTGACGAAAGCCCGAATTGGCTTCCTGCAATGTGGAAATGGCAACGGCCGCTGGCTCTGTGGATACCGCCTGCATTTCCAAAGGCACTTCCTGCCATCTCTGTATCGTCTGTGCCTCTGTCCCTTCCGCAGATGGCTTTATTGCGGACATTTCCACTTTCAGTGCCATAGTTGCCTGGGTGAAATACTGCCCGCCGCTATGGACGCTGTAACCCACCAGAACGCCATTGAGCAACAGAAGCAACAGACTCACCAGAAGGGTGATTCGCAACCGCAGAGAAATACCCTTATTTTTCCGTATGTTCTGCATAACGGTATCCTTTTCCCCGTTCATTCTGAATCACCTCCGGCAAACCCAATTTCTTTTTCAATGAATGGATATGATATTTCAGCGTATTGGAAAACAAATCTGCTTCTCTGTCCCAAACATGCTCCAGCAGTTCTTCCGCTGACACGAAACGTGTCCGGTTCTGCACCAGATATTCCAAAATGCCGTATTCCTTATGGGTCAGGGCAATTTCTTCCCCATCCACCAAAACGGTTTTGGCAGAAAAATCGATTTTCAGCCTGCCATCCTCCCACTGGCTTTCCCGCTGGACAAACCCCCACCGCAGCAGATTGCGGATACGGGCTGCCAATTCCAAAAAATCAAAGGGTTTTTCCAGATAGTCATTGGCGCCCAGATCCAGCCCGGCGATTTTATCCTCCACCTGATTTTTCGCCGACAGGATCAGCACTTTCACCTGTCTGTCCTGCTGTCGAATCTGCCGCAGCACTTCCCAGCCGTCGATTTTTGGCAAGTTCAGATCCAGTACCACCAGATCATACCCGTAAACAGAAAACAGTTCCAGTGCTTCCTCGCCGTCAAAAGCCTGATCCACCGCGTAAGAAAGTTTTTTCAGACCTTTTGCCAACACCTGTGACAGTTTTCTTTCATCTTCCACCAATAACAATCTCATACTTCTCTCGTCTCCTCTGATTTTCCTTTTTCAGAGGAAAAAGCAGTACGAAACGGTTCGTACTGCTGCTTTCATATGTTTTATTTTACAATGGTCATATCCAAAGCTTCTAAAATGACTTTTTCCAGCTTTTCCATGGGTACTGTATCGTTTTCGCCAGTTACTTTCTGCGCTTCCTGCGCTGCTACCACCGCAACTGCCACAGTTCCTTCCATATCGTCTGTCAGCTTCATTTCATCCACTTCCACGGATGTTGCTTCCACGGCAGGTGTGCAAGCTACCGCAGCTTCCCCTTCCGCTGCAAAAGCAGCTGTTGTGCCGCCCAGCGCCATCATTGCCATTGCCAGTGTTGTTACCATCATTCTTGTTCTTTTCATCTCAAAAACCTCCTTGATACGTTTGCTTTGTTTTTCGGTACCGCAAGGAGAGTATAGCAAAGGCTTCGTTAGATGACGGTTAAATTTTTTCATTATTTTATATTTTTTTAGGCTATGTCACAACAAACAGTTGATAAATAGCCATTTTTATAGGGGAGTATCAGAACTCCCCTACAAACTGTTATTTGCAGTTATCTATACTCATTTGGAATTTCGATATGAAGTGTCTCACACAATAACTTCACATCATGTGCATCATTTTCATCAAACTCGTATCCCAGATGGAACATTACTTGACTATATGGTTCAATACAGGAAACCTCTATTTCCTCAATTCTTCCTTTACCCGAAAAAGTTTCTACCGGAAAACAATCCCCATCATAAAGAATTTCACCTTCGTCCGTATATTCAAAACAATGCAAATCAATAATTCTGTTTTTCAAATCTTCCCATACAGTATGGTTCAATGTTGTATATTCCATCTTAATCTCATAAAAGCCATTAGCTTTCATTATTTCTATAAAGTTCTGATAATCGTTCTTTTCTACAAAAATGTCAATATCATTATGGGCTCTTGACTGATATCCAAGAAGAGCATCTACACCCCAGCCACCATCAAGAAAGACTTTAATCTCCGCATCTATTGCAAATTGAAGAATCTGTTTTACATCTGTTATATTGACCATCTTATCATCTCCACAAATTCTAATTAGGCGACCAGAGGAACTGCTGGTCTGTTTGATAAATCTCTGCATTTAGCAGTTTTCAATGTTGCCAAAACGAAAGTTAAGAAGATGTTCCTTTTCTCCATGTCGCTTTCTTTGGCGTAATTTACAAGGTTATTCCACACAAGATAGTTGTTCAGATACTTGGTAGAAACACCGTTAAAGCCACGCATAAACCTCTTTAGCTGGCTATGGTAGCTATTGATATGTTGGATATTATAAATGCCTTTCTTGGCTTTGCCAGTCTTTAACTGCACAAGGTCAATGCCATTGGCATTTGTAAATCTCACATAGGAGTTCATCTTGTCCGTAACAAGAGTGGAATTGGTCTTAATCCTACCATCATAAATATGATGTAAATCTCTTGTAGAAACTCTACCAGTATTCGTAATCTTGGAGATAGACAAGCCATTCCTATTAACCGCACAAGGAACACATACCTTTTCTTGGGACAAGCCTCTGATATGTGTAGAATGACCACGCTTATGAGCCTTGCGTGGCATAGCAAATGTCTTACTCTTGCTATGATTGCCCTTGTACGAGATGGCGAAAAAAGTTTCGTCAGCCTCAATAATGCCGTCAAGGGTAACATCGTCTGCCATATTCTGAAGTGCATCCAAAATCTTGTGTCTCCAAAGGAATGCGGTGTTTCTGTGAATCCCACAAGCAACAGCAGTCTTACGAATGGATAAGCCATTCATCATACAATCAATGTACTGCTCCCACACGGACAAGTCTTTTCTTGTACCAGACACAATGGAGTTCGTAGCAATCACGAAGGACTTGCCACAATCCTTACATACATATCGCTGTGTGCCATCTTTACGATGACCATTGCGAACCACATGGATACAGCCACAAAGAGGGCATACACGACCATTTGCAAAGCGTTCCTTTGCTACGAAATCTTCAATATTCAAAGACTTTACAAAGGCAGGACTTAAAAGCATTGTTTTAAGGCTTTCCTGCTCTGCGACAGTCAACTTACCGATAATATCTAATGCGTCTTTGATAGTAGGCATATCCAATTACCTCCTTCGGTGGTACTGTTTCTTACTATTATTATACGCTATTTCTCGTCAAAATCAACCATTTGTTGTGACAGAGCCTTTTTTTATAAAAACTTTCCACACAAAAGAGAAAGCACAAAATCTCTTGCAAGGGAAAGATTTTGTGCTTCAATTCTCTCATATCACATAACAGATGGGTTGTTTTTTGGAAATCATTCCCCTTTCAGCAGATGGGAAATGGATTTGTACAGTACAAATGTGATGGCGCAGTTCAGACCTGCTTTAATCAGGTTGAAAGGAATGATAGCGGGCAGCAGCATGGGGATTACTTCTTCCATGGATGTGCCCAAGAAAATAGGTGTCAGTACCAGGTTCATCAGTACCATTGCGCCTGTCATAATCAGCGCGCCTACGATGAGGGCGATGGCTGCTGTTTTTCTTGTTTTATTTCTGCGGTAGATGTTGCCTGCGATCAGTACACAGCTGCCAGTAGCGAAGATGTGCATAATGATGCCGATGGGGCCGCCGCTTGCCGCGCTGACAGTCATACCCTGAATGATGGATACCACTACGGTCAGCAGGAAACCAGCCACTGGGCCGAAGGCAAATGTACCAATGAGAATGGGTACGTCCGCAGGATCATATTCCAGGAACGGTGCCGCGGGGATGATGGGGAAATGTACCGTTGCCACCAGAATCAGAGAGATGGCGCCCAGCATACCCAGGGCTGTCAGTTTTCTGACGTTCTGTTTTCTTTTTACTGCTGTTGATTTTACGACGTTTTCCATGATGTTCTTCCTCCATTTTTTGTTTAGACTTTTCAGGCTTCCGCCAATCTTTGTGACGAACTTTTTCTCTTTTGGCAAAAGAAAAAGCCTGAAAATCTTCAGGCTAAACAAGCAAAATAAAGGTCGGGCTTTTTCGCAACCGCGCGAAAAAACACCAAACTTTTATTCTTCTCCCATCCAGACTATACTGTCGGTTTCGGAATCGCACCGAATCCTGCGCCAAAGCGCTCGCAGACTTTACTGCCGATCGGGAATTTCACCCTGCCCTGAAGAATTTCATATTTCATTTACAAGTTCATTATATCAGCTGTGAAAAAACTGTCAAGATTTTTTCTGAGAAAATACTATCAAAAAAATAGGCTTTACTTTATGCAAAACAACAGTTTTTTGCAGTCCATTCTGCATTTTGGAAAAAAGCCCATGGCAGTCCATGGGCTTAGAAAATACTCAGTCTTTCTGTGCTGCGGTATTGGCAGGGGTTTCAGCCGCAGGCGCTTTTACGGCTGACGGATCTACCGCAAACAGTTTGATAGCTGTTTTCGGATCAGCGCTCTTGTAGTACACTGCCACCAGGCTGCCCGGTTCCAGACTGCCCGCCCGTGTCATATCCGCCTGATCTTTGGTAAAGATCCGCAGTGTGCCGTCTTCCAGACGCATCACCAGATTATACTGTGCCGCTTCCACAACGGTGCCGGTAATCTGTTCCACGCCTTCCGCTGTCAGGTCTGTGAAAACAAGCTGTCCTGCCTTTGTCTGCATGGCCACAGGGAAGAAAGCGGAAAATAGATCCGCAGGCACATACTGCACGCCCTCCAGCAGTTCCGGCGCACAGCCGATGCTCTTTGTTTCGCCTTCTACCAGATACGCGTCCTTGCCGGAGGCAAAACCAACGGTGGTTGTGCCGTCAGAAAGGTTAACGGAACGTGTCTGTTTATCCCACGCCACTGTATAGCCCAGAATATCCCCTACTTCTCGTACAGGCACCAATTTTGTGCCCCATTCATCTGCGTACAGAGTCTGGGTCACCTCTTTATCCTGCACCATCATGGTACTAGAAATTTTTTCCGCCCCAAAGGCTGTTGTGCCGCAGCCCAATGTCAAAACACCAGCCAGCATATATGCCATCATCCGTTTCATAATCCTCTCTCCTTTCCAGCATGTACTTCCCATCTTTTTCTCAGTATATCAAATAATATGGCACAAAAACATTACATTTCTATAAAGAATCTTTGACAAAACCATAACAATTATTCCACGCCGCGCATGGTCAGGGAAATGCGTTTGCGCTGCAAATCCACGCTCAATACTTTCACAGTAACGATGTCACCCAGTTTCACCGCTTCTAAGGGATGTTTGATATAACGGTCACAGATCTGGGAAATATGTACCAGACCATCCTGATGAACGCCGATGTCCACAAACACACCGAAGTCAATGACATTGCGGACAGTGCCCTTCAGCACCATACCTTCTTTCAAATCCTCCATGGTCAGTACGTCACTGCGGAGGACAGGAGCAGGGGCTTCATCACGGGGGTCACGGCCAGGTTTTTCCAGTTCCTTGACAATATCCTGCAAAGTAGGCAGACCAATGCCCAGTTTTTCCGCTGTTTCTTCTGTCATGGTCACTTTGTTTGCCAGACCTTTTACCTGACCAGACGCCACATCATCCAGAGAATAACCACAAAGTTTTAGCAATGCTTCCGCCGCCTTATAACTTTCGGGATGGACGCCAGTTTTATCCAAAGGCATATCGCTTTCGGCAATGCGCAGGAAACCAGCACACTGTTCAAAGGCTTTGGGCCCCAGTTTGGGAATTTTTTTCAATTCTTTCCGGTTATGGAACAGGCCGTTTTCTTCACGATATGTGAGAATATTTTTCGCAACGGTGTTGTTGATGCCTGCTACATAAGAAAGCAGAGCGGGACTTGCTGTATTCAAGTCAACGCCAACGCTGTTTACACAGTCCTCCACGACACCGCCTAATGTTTCGCCCAGACGTTTCTGGTTCATGTCATGCTGATACTGGCCTACACCGATGGATTTGGGGTCGATTTTTACCAGTTCCGCCAGAGGGTCTTGGATTCGTCTGCCAATGGAAACGGCGGAACGCAGGGCAACGTCATAATCAGGGAATTCCTCCGCACCCAGTTTGGAAGCGGAATACACAGAAGCCCCTGCTTCATTGGCAATGATGTAATAAACCTTTTTATCCAGTTTTTTCAGCATTTCCGCCACAAACTGCTCGGATTCTCTGGAAGCGGTGCCGTTGCCGATGGAAATCAGGTCTACGTCATATTTTTTGATAAGAGCTGTCAGTTTCTTTTCTGCTTCAGCTGTCTTGTTCTGAGGAGGTGTGGGATATACCACGGTGGTTTCCAGGGGTTTGCCTGTTTCGTCAATGACAGCGATTTTACAGCCTGTACGATAAGCAGGGTCTAATGCCAGTACAGTTTTTCCTTTAATAGGCGGCTGTAAGAGCAGCTGTTTCAGGTTTTCCCGGAACACGCCCATGGCGGATTCTTCGGCTTTTTCTGTCAAATCATTGCGAATTTCCCGTTCCAGAGAAGGAGCAATGAGGCGTTTATAGCTGTCTGCAATGACTTCCTGCAACAATTCCACCGCAGGGCTGTTTTTGCGGATGAGCTTCCGTTCCAGTTTTTGCAGAAGTCTTTCTTCGTCCCCTTCCAGCTTCACCGTCAGGATGCCTTCTTTTTCCCCACGATTTACTGCAAGGATGCGATGACCTGCGGCTTTTTGCAGGGGTTCGCTGTAATCGTAATACATTTCGTAGACGGTAGGTTCTGTCTGCTCTTTCGCCGCCTTTGTCACCAGCTGCCCAAACTTCATGGTTTCTTCCCGGAGCATTTTCCGCAGGTCAGCATCATCGGAGAACTGTTCCGCCAGAATATCTTTCGCCCCATTGATGGCATCCGCCACAGATTCCACGCCTTTTTCCGCGTCTACGAAAGCGGCGGCGTATTCTTCCAAAGGCACCAAAAATGCCTGTCCGAAAATATATTCCGCCAGAGGCGCAAGACCTTTTTCCTTGGCGATGGATGCACGGGTACGGCGTTTGGGGCGATAAGGACGGTAAATATCCTCAATTTCTGTCTGGGTCATGGCCGCTTCCAGTTTTGCGGAAAGCTCGTCGGTCATGGCGCCCTGTTCCGTAATGGCGTTACGCACCATTTCCCGTTTTTCTTCCAGATTCCGCAGGGCGGTGAGGCGTTCCGCCAGCTGACGGATGATCTGGTCATCCAGAGAACCGGTGACTTCTTTTCGGTAACGGGCAATGAAAGGCACGGTGTTGCCTTCATCCAGCAGTTTCACGGTGTTTTCCACCTGAGAAGCCTTGATGCCCAGTTCTATCTGTAACTGTTTCAAAATATCCATAGATGTGTTTCCTTTCTCCAAAAAAATATCTCTTTTTCCATTTTAGCATACAAAACAGACGGGTGCCGAAAAAATTTTCTCCCTCCGTTTTACAAAAAATCTGCTTTTCCGCATACAAAACGTCGGGATGAAAATAACCCCCATAAAAATACAACAGCTGGAATCCTTTATATTGCAAGGATTCCAGCCATATTTGTTTTCTGATGAACCAGTGCCTGTATTCTGATGTTTTGCCTTTATTTCGCGCGGTAGTTTTTCCAGATGCAGTCCAGTTTGGATTTGCATAAAGCCCCATCCATGGTGAGCCAGTAAGCGTTTTTGCCGTCTACGACTTTCCGCTCCGCATAGCCTCTGCACACCAGATAATCCAGATGGGCAATGGTTTCCCCTACGGCGAACCAACGCTGGGACAGAGGGAATTCCTCCCATGTTTTCCCGCGCATAGACCAGCGCAGACAAGCGGCTATCTTTGTGGCGTGACTGCCGGGGAACTGCTGGATAGCGTCCACCGTTTCTTTCAGTCGTTTCAAATGGTGCTCCACAATTTCGTCCATACGTTCGTAGACGTTCATGTCGTTTTTCCGATGGGCGGGCAGGGCTGTCCGAATGGGAATGTCCCTTGTTTTCACCAGGGAATCCAGATAATTTCCCAGAGAATCCGCTGTGCCTACCCAGCAGGTGATGTTAGGGGTGATGTCAAAAAGGATATGGTCTGCCGTAAAGAGGAGCTGTTCCTCTCTCTGGTAGAGAATCATCTGTCCTGGTGTATGTCCGGGCACCAGAATGCACTGGAATTTCCATTCCCCTACGGTGATTACGTCCCCGTCCTCCAGCTCTTCCACATCAAAAAAGCATTCCGGCTCGAAACCTCTGGCAGGATTGCCGCTGTGCAGGATGTTGATCTGTTCCTGTGTAAAGCCTTCGGCAATGAAATTGGCATCGGAAACTTTCCAGACCTCTCCCACCATCAGCCCTTCCAAAACGGCATAATCCACACGGCTCATATACATCTTGCCGGGCTTGTCCTTCATGAGAGTAGGCGCCAGACCAGTGTGGTCTGCGTGAAGATGGGTCAAAAACAGGTTTGTCTTTTCCCAGTCCGCGTCCAGTTCTGCCAGCCCTTCCAGAAGGGCATCCAGACACTCTTTCCGATTGAAGCCTGTATCTATAATCAGTGTTTCGCCGCTGTCCTGAACGACATAACAATTCAGGTTTTTCAAGGGGTTGTCCGGCAGAGGCACATCCACCCGATAAACGGCGGGGTTTTCATATATCTTTGTCAGCATAGTTGTGTTCCTTTCTCTTTTTCAAACTGCATTTATTATAAAACAAGGGGGCAAGGGCATACAAGGCGGAAATCAGACGGTTTTTCTATGGTATTTCCCATTTGCTTTGAGCAAAATGCAGATTTTTTTCAGGAAACCATTCCCTTAGGGGCATCTTCATAAGAAAACAAAGAAAGCGGAAATCCTTATCATAATAGAGGATTTTCCGCTTTCTTTTATTGAAATTTTCATTGGTATGTTTTCTTCTGAAGACAGCTGTCACAATTCCCCTTAAGAAATCAATAAAACAAAAAACAATGTTTTCTTAAGGGGAAGTTGCTTTGTCTGTCCTGTTTTTTCTATTGGAATTCCATTTTTATTTTTCATAATGTAATATATACTTGACATTTAGAAAAATATAGTATATAAATAAAGTAAGAGATGAAAATAATGATACAGGAAGGGGGAACATCCTTGAAAAATCTGAAGCTGAAAGCCGCCCGGGCGGCGAAAGACCTTTCTCAAGAGCAATTGGCACAACTGGTAGGCGTCACCCGGCAGACCATCGGCATGATCGAGGCTGGGAAGTACAACCCCACCCTGAACCTGTGCATTGCCATCTGCAAGGCGCTGGGAAAAACACTGGATGAATTATTCTGGAACGAGGAGGAATGAGGTATGATCAAAGACGAACGTATTGAACAGGCGAGAAACAAAATCTGGGCGGAAATGATGCAAATTCTGTATTTTATTGCAATCTTTTCCTTTGTGGTGAAGATCCTGTTTCTGCACCAAAGTTTACAGGACTGCACTTTGGAATACGTGGTTTTGATTCTGACACCCATTTATCAGATGATCCGCGCCAGACAGATGGGCGTTGTGCTGAATGTGGTGGCAAAACCCAATCCCAAACGGCTGGTGGCTTCTTTGGTAGGGGGCATGGTTGCGGTAGGCATCTGCTTTGCCATGCAGACAGAGGCAAAACAGCCTGCGGAAATCTTCACCATGCTGGGCACCTTCGTGGTGGTATTTCTGGTGGTGCAGTTCGGCATGTACCGCATGGGCAAACGCAGACAGGAAAAACTGGAAAAAGTATATGATGATGAGGAATAAAAAAACCGTGGTACTTTGTACCACGGTTTTTCATTCAATCTAATTTCCACCGCCTGCAAAGGCGAATGAGGGACAGGACAAAAATTACAAGGGACAGCCCCAACAGCACTTTCAGCCAAAAGGATTCATTGGGCAAAGAAAACGCCATACCGGGCACAGTCACCGCAAATCCCAGCACTGCCACGACAATGCCATAGCCCACCAGCAAAAGCCCAAAAGCATTCATAGGCGTCCGCTTTCTCTTTATACCAGCCAGCACATCAACGACCAAACCAGCGCCCACGATAAAGATGATGTTCCGTAAGTCCAGTCCCACAAAAGGAAAATCCGGTGCGTAAAGCACCTGTGCCAGACACAAGGTGATGACACCGCTGTACTGACAGCCTGCTTTCTGCGGACTGCGTTTCCATCGTTTTTCAAATTCCGCTTGCAGAATTTTTTCGTCTTCTGTCATAGAACATCCCCCCTCTGCCTTTCAATCATTTATCTTCTTTTATGATACCACAGGTCTGACAAGTTTTCCTCGGACAAAAAGCTGAAAAACTGGGAGGACCGCAGTCAATCTGCACAACGCCAATTTGCAAGATCATAGAGGGCACCGCATCACTTTTTGCAAAGCACATAAATATAAACTGCCCAACTTTTTATAAATCGTGACTATTTCCTTCTTTTTTCAAGTGTAAATATCACTAATTATGATATTTCTATTTTGTTGACTTCCACGATTCTGCTTTTTTCTTCCCGAAATTCCTTTCTTTTCCCCTTCTGCCATGCTATCCTCAACACAAAAGGAGGAGTATGACATGAAACACACAAAACGCTTGCTTGCGCTCTTGACCATCTTTACCCTGCTGTTTTCTTCTGTGGCTTATGCCCATTCCGGCAGAACAGACAGCTCCGGAGGACATCGGGACAACCGGAACGTCAGTGGTCTTGGCTACTACCATTACCACTGCGGCGGCAATCCGCCCCATCTGCATACAGGTGGTGTCTGCCCTTACAACCGGTCTGTTTCTTACAGCAAACCCCAAACCGCAAAGCCCCAGACAACAACAGCCAAACCTCAGACAACAGCGGCAAAACCTGCCACTCCCACGGCAAAAGAAGTGTCCACCAAAGTGGTTGTCAATGGTTCCGCCATCACCGGCCCTGTTCTCTGGTACAAGAACAATTACTTTGTGCCTGTGAATCAGCTTGCCGGCAAACTTTCCGCAGTGGTTGGCCCTGTCAACGACAAACTGGAACTGCCTGTGACTCAGCAGAAACAGCAACCTGTGGTACAGACTGTACCGGACAGCAAAAGCTGCTATATGGATGCCTATGTGATTTTCATTCCCTACAATGTCAGCGACAGTCATTATCACAAAATGGATTGTTATACTGTCAAACGGAATGGTCTTTCCGGTTATCTTGCCATGGATGAAGGGTTTCTTGAAATCGGAGATTGGGATTTCCTTTCTCCCTGCCCCATCTGCATGAACTGAACGAAAGGCTCTCGAAATTTTCGGGGGCTTTTTGTTTTTCCTCTTATTATTGCCTACCCAAAATCATGGCGGCTACCACCATCACTTCCTATTTCCTCAAAAATATTTATAATCTCCTCTATTTTCTGAAAACATACCTCATCTGTCAGACTTTCATCCTCCAAAACAGCCTTAATTTTACACAACGCCTCATAACATCGCATTTCCAATAATTCTTCCATAGAAAAAGATAATTCTGGAAAATGTATTTCTATTTTCTGTTTTGATAAAATTTCCACCAACATTTCCGTATATAAATCCATTTTTTCACCACCCTTTCAATGTGGACTAATTCTAGTCCCATTATGCCATAGAGATTTCCTAAAATGAAGCAAAAAAAGAACTTGTTTCAGTCCACAAGGAGGTACCCATGGAACCGAAAATCAAACAATCCCCCACCATCCCCATTGGGGAAAACATTCGCCGCATCCGTTTGGAAAAAGGCATGGGACAAACAGAGCTTGTCCGGCAGATCCAGCTTCTGGGCGTGCCGCTCACCAGAGAATCTCTGGTGAAGATCGAACGGGGCATCCAGCATATCTCCGCTATACAGCTTCGTGCCATTCGGGATGTGCTCCAAACCACCTATGACGCCCTCCTTGCGGAAAAATCCTGAAAAAATGCAAATTTTCCGAAAAAAACCTTGCCTTTTTCTTTTTGGTATGCTATGCTGTTTTGGTATGGGCGCATACGTCCATCCAGAAGTAAATCCTTGCTCTTTCTTCGGGAAAGGGCCATTAGTCCAAAAGGAGGTGTAACCTAACATGAACAAATACGAATTGGCGTTGGTATTGAGTCCCGCACTTGACGATGAAGGCAGAGCGGCTGAAGTTGCCAAAGTACAGGCTGTCCTGGAAAGATTCGGCGCAAAAATCGAAAAAGTTGATGATTGGGGCAAAAGAAAACTCGCTTACGAAATCCAGAAAGTAAACGAAGGTTTCTACAGCTTCACAACTTTCGAAGCACCCGCTGCTGCACCTGCAGAAATCGAAGCTCGTATGCGTATTATGGAAAACGTTCTGCGTTATCTCATCATCCGCAAAGAAGCGTAAGAAAAAGGAGGGTTTTCTATGAACAAAGTGATTTTGATGGGCAGACTGACAAAGGATCCCGAAGTGCGTTATGCACAGGGCAGTGAACCCCTTGCAGTAGCCAGATACACTTTGGCAGTAAACCGCCGTTTCAAACGACAAGGCGAGCAGGACGCTGACTTTATCGGATGCGTTGCATTCGGCAAAGCTGGCGAGTTTGCAGAAAAATATTTCAAAAAAGGTCAAATGGTCGGTGTTGTCGGCAGATTACAGGTTCGTTCCTGGGACGACAACGAAGGGAAAAGACACTGGACAACAGAAGTTGTGGTAGAAGAACAGCACTTTGCAGAAAGCAGAGCGTCCTTCGAAAGCAACAGCAGCCGTGGCGACTATGCCCCTGCTGCTCCCGCACCCGCTGCTCCCAAGCAGACAAGTGGTGGCGCTGACGGTTTCTACCCCATCGACGAAAGCATCGAAGACGACGATTTGCCCTTCTAATTCATCGAAAAGGAGGCTCGGAACATGATTCAGAAAAAACGTGGTCGCAGAAAAAAACGCGTATGCCAGTGCTGTGCAGATAAAGTGACAACAATCGATTACAAAGATGTAAGCAAACTGAGAAGATACGTTTCCGAAAGAGGTAAAATCCTTCCCAGAAGAATCACAGGCAACTGCGCAAAACATCAGAGAGCGCTGACAACAGCAATCAAGAGAGCAAGACACGTATCCCTGATGCCCTACACACAGGACTAAGATACCGCTCGATTTTTTACAAGAAAACAAGAAAGCTGAAATCCTTAACAGGATTTCAGCTTTTTTTATTTTGACTGAATGGATGATGTATGTTTTCTTATGAAGATAGCTCAGTTTTTTTCTGCCCATTTTTCCTTCCCCTGCCCTGTCCTTTTGGACAAAAACAGGAATAAAACCCAGTTTTTTCGCCTATATTATCTACAAAGGTCGTACATCCGGCGAAAGGAGGGATTTTTGAATGCACAAAAGAAAAAAAGCCACCGAGGGCGAAGCCATACTCTCTGCCATTTATGCCATACAGTTAGAGCTGCGGCGGGCACAGGCAGGCTTTCAGGACGAAACGGATGAAGCCCTCATTGACAGCTACATTTACGAGATCATCTCTCTGCATAAAAAATACGAATATTACCTGCGGCGGGCAAAGGAATTGGGGCTGGCTGCCGCAGGATGTGCGAAAATCAGCTGATACAAAAAGGGGGAAGAAATGTGAGTTCTACCACCGTTTTATCCGCCATGGTCATCACCTGTCTGGTGATTGTGGTACTGGTGGCGCTGGCAAAGCCGCTGCAAGGACTTTTTCGCTTTCTGCTTTCGGGGATTTTTGGCTCTGCCCTGCTGTTTCTTTTGGGCAGGCTGGGCTTTGCCGTAGGCGTCAATGCCGTCACCTTTGTGGTGAGCGGACTTTTGGGCGTGCCGGGGGTTGCAGGCCTTGTGGTACTGAGCCATTTTCTTTGAGAAAATATCAGATTATAGAAAAACGAAATGTTATACTTTCTCAAGACCGCTGAAGGGTTTGGGGAACAAAGAGTTCCCCAACTGGAATCCGCAGTCAGAATTCACTTCCGACGAGGAAAAGCTAAAGTTTCAAGGCTTTTAGCCGATGGAACTTTTGCTTTGTACCTTTGTCTACTCGTCAAAGTCTTGAATGAAATGAGACTTTGACGACAGGGTGTCAACTTTTTGACACCCTGCCATTTTCTTTGAGAAAATGTAGCTTTTTGTAAACTCCTGTCGAGAAGAAATGACGGAAAAATCAAAGGGGCAAATTGACAGCACGCCATGATTTGTGATATGATAACCACAGATAAAATCAGTATCGGAAACGCTGGTTTTATCGGAAACAAAGTCTTCTTTTATGATAAGAATACCCCCATTTTTCTTATCACTTGCCGAAAAAAACCATCGGGTCCCCCAATCCGGTGGCTTTTTTCATTTTCCCCATTTTTTTCAGAAAGGAGTCTTTCTATGACACCTGAACAACTGGCAACAGATCTGAAAAGCCTGCTTTTGCAGAAAGATTTCCGCACCGTACAGCAGCCGGAGGACACCCCTGTGTTTGATCTTTACATACGCATTGAAAATCCTGTCTGCTGTGTGCTGGCAGTGCAGCCCCATGACAGTGACGAGCATCGAGAAGATGTGGCTGCCTTTGCGGAAAGCCTGCAAAAACAGCTTCCTCAGATCCAATGTACGCAGCTCATCTGTCTGTATCTGACCATTGGCCCGGAGCCTTTGGCGGAAGTACGTCCTCTGGCAGACACAGACCGCATGGGCAATTTGCATCATATTGCATGGCATTACGCCACGGACACACAAACTTTGCAGGTAGCCGACGGCAGTCCGGACAAGCTTATGGGCATTGAAAAACTGCTGCGGATGGCTGCCACCGGAGAAGAACTGCCCAAAGACACCCTCCGGGAAGATACCACAGGAAAACGCCCCGTGGTGACTTTCACCATTTTTGCCATCTGTGCTGCCCTGCTTCTCTACGGCATGGTGACAGGACAGAACGAATTTCTCTGGGAGCGTTTCAGCGTCAGCAAAGAAACAGTGCTGGCATTGGGGCAATACTACCGCCTCATCACCGCCATGTTCTTCCACGGCAGCATCATGCACCTTGCTGCCAACAGCATTTATCTGTTTTACTTCGGCAGTCGGGCAGAACTGCTGCTGGGCAAAGTCCGTTATGTGATTCTGTATCTCATTTCCGGCATCTGCGGCGGACTGTGCAGTGTTTTTCTGGGGCATTATGCCTCCATCGGCGCATCCGGCGCCATCTTCGGACTTTTGGGCGCCATGCTCATCCTCACACGGGAGAAAGGTTCCCGTTATACCGGCATGAACTACGCCACCATGATATTGCTGGCATTCACAGCCCTTGCCATGGGCTTTCTGGATGTGGGTGTGGACAACTGGGCCCATCTGGGAGGATTCCTCTCCGGCGCTCTGGTGTTCTTCCTCATGTTCCGTGCCAAAGAATGAGGTTTGCGGACGGTTGTTCCCTCTTGACAAGCTGGGAGCAGCCGTCTTTTTTTGTACAAAACCGACCACTTTTCCCCACAGGTTTTCCACTTCTTTTTTTGGGGATAACTTGCCATTTATACACAGAATAGGATACAATAAGTGAGAAAAGGTGAAAATGTAACAAAAACCACACCAATTTTTCAATATATTCCACTAAATAAATTTGAAAAAACAAGATATAGTCCACAGGGAACCACTGTTATCCACACTTTTTCTGTGGATAACCCAAAAACCATGTGGATAACCAGAAAGGATGGATAGAAAAATGGACCATTTGACACAATTATGTGCCAGATTGCAGGAAGCCGCATCCGCTTCCCCCTACGCAGAAAAAAAACTGGTGTTCGGTGACGGCTGCCAGAATCCCAGACTGATGATGATCGGCGAAGCCCCCGGCGGCGATGAAGAAAAGCAGGGACGCCCTTTTGTTGGCAAGGCAGGGAAAAACCTGTCTGCTTTTCTGGAAACCATCGGCTTGAATCGGGAAGAAATCTACATCTCCAATGTGGTAAAACTGCGCCCCACCAAGGAAAGCCCCAAAACAGGGAAAGCCGTAAACCGTCCCCCTTCCAAGGATGAGATCGCTTTTTTCCTGCCTTTTTTGCAGGAGGAAATCAAAGTGGTGAATCCTCAGTGGATTGTGACTTTGGGCAATGTGCCATTAAAAGCAGTCACAGGGGATGCCAAAGCGGTCATTGGGGACTGGCACGGCAAGCCTTTCACACTGGAAGACGGAAAAATCCTCTTCCCCCTCTACCATCCCGCAGCCATCATTTACAATCGGGCATTGTCCGAAACTTATCAGGAAGATTTGATGACACTGAAAGGATTGCTGGAGAAATAAGCATACAAAAAGGAGCCCGAAAAGCAAATTCCCCTTAAGAAAACATTGTTTTCCTTTTCCTCGATTTCTTAAGGGGAATTGCGACGGCTATCTTCAGAAGAAAACATACAAAATAAAATCTTATAAAAATAAGCAAGCTGGAATCCCCTATACCATAAGGATTTCAGCTTGCTTTGTTTTCTTATGAAGATGCCCCTAAGGCTCCCTTTTTTTATTCTGCCAGTTTTTTCAGCAGTTTGGCATAGGTTTCCACGCCCAATGCCAAGATTTCCTCATCAAACTGGAACTGTGCGCTGTGGAGAGAATGGGTATAGCCTTTTTCTGCATTGCCGCTGCCCAGGAAAAAGAACATTCCGGGTACTTTCTGGAGATACAAAGAAAAATCTTCTGCCAGCATATAAGGAGGTGTTTCTTCGTAATTATCCCCTGCCACTTCCTGCAAAAGTTCTACCAGTCTCGGGTCGTTATCCACCACACGATACATATGACGGAACACAGCTTCCCCTTTGCAGCCATAACCTGCCGCAATACCAGAAGCCACTTCCTGCACACGCTTTGTCATGGTTTCGTAGGCTTCGTCGCTGAATGCACGCATGGTGCCTTCCAGCTTCACTTCCTTAGCAATGATGTTGCAGGCTTCGCCGCCATGGATGGCACCGAAGGTCAATACACCACTGTCCAAAGGGGATACATTTCTGGACAGGATGGTGTGGAGCCCTGTGATGACTGCCCCTGCCGCCAATACGGCATCATGTCCCAGCTGGGGCTGTGCGCCGTGGGCACTTTCTCCGTAAATATGCACATCCACTTCACCGTTTCTTGCCATCATGGCGCCTTTGCGGCAAGCCACTTTTCCCTGAGGTACCTGAGGGAAGATATGACAGCCGATGATACAGCGAACAGGATGTTTTTCAAAAAGTCCCGCATCTACCAAAAGCTGTGCGCCGCCGGGGCCTTCTTCCGCCGGCTGGAAGATGAGGACAACATCGTTTTCCAGTTCATCTTTATGTTCCTGCAAGTATTTGGCAAAGCCCAGCAGCACTGTCACATGGCCGTCATGACCGCAGGCATGCATACAGCCCACATGCTCGGAAGTGAAGTCGCACCCTGTCTGTTCTGTTACCGGCAGTGCATCCATATCCGCACGGAACGCCACCGCTTGTCCCTTGCCTTTGCCTCGAATCACTGCCACGACACCTGTTTCCAGCCATGTTTCCAATTCTGTGATGCCGAAGCTCGTAAGTTTTTCCCGAATATAGGCGGAGGTTTTGTATTCCTTCAGGCCCAGTTCGGGAATTTTATGCAAATCGCGGCGCATCTGCCGCAGTTCTTCTACCATGTTTTGAAAATACGCTTCCATTGGCTTTCCTCCTTTGTTCTGATTGTTCTCATTGTATCACAGACATCTTTCTTTGGAAAGGATACAAATTCTGTGGAAAATCTCCCCATTTTCGTATATAATAAAAGGTAAATACAAAAATCAAAAGATAAAGGAGAGATTTACCCATGGATTATGATATGACCAATCCCTATGAAATTGCGAAATACATCAAGGAAGCCAAAAAGGCAACCCCTGTCAAAGTATATGTAAAAGGCGATCTGAGCGGGGCATCCGCAGAAGGCGTAAAAGTATTCGGCCAGGGGGATTTCTGGATCCTCATGGGCGACCACGCTGCCGTACAGGCTCTGCTGGACAGCAAAAAAGACGCTATTGTAGACTGCGCTATGGAATATGACAGAAGAAACTCTGCTGTTCCCATGCTGGACATCACTGGCGTGGAAGCACGCATCGAACCCGGCGCATTCATCCGTGACCGGGTAAGCATCGGCAAAAACGCTGTTGTAATGATGGGCGCTGTCATCAACATCGGTGCGGAAATCGGCGAAGGCTCCATGGTTGACATGAACGCTGTTCTGGGCGCAAGAGCAACCGTAGGCAAAAATGTACACGTTGGCGCAGGCGCAGTGCTGGCAGGCGTTCTGGAACCCCCCAGCGCAACACCTGTTATCGTGGAAGACGGCGTAATGATCGGCGCAAACGCAGTGGTACTGGAAGGCGTACGCATCGGCGCAAACGCTGTTGTTGCAGCAGGCGCAGTAGTAACAGAAGACGTACCCGCAGGCGCGGTAGTAGCTGGTTCCCCTGCCAAAGTCATCAAAATGAAAGATGAAAAGACAGAAGGCAAAACACAGCTCATGGAAGATTTGAGAAAATAATCCTTTCTGAAAATCAAAACATCCCCTCTCTCAGGGGCATCTTCGTAAGAAAACAAAGAAAGCTAAAATCCTTATCATGACAAAGGATTTTAGCTTTCTTATTTTTTATTAAGATTTTTTGTTATGTTTTCTTATGAAGACAGCCGTCGCAATTCCCCTTAAGAAATCAAGGAAAAGAAAAATCAATGTTTTCTTAAGGGGAAGTTGCTTTCAGAGGGGATGTTTTTTTGTTGGGACAGAAAAACGGCGGCAGTTGCCTGCCGCCGAAATAAAGTATCATGTGATGTCAAATATTACCAAAGATCCCAGAAGGACAGTGGTATTGGTGTATTGGGCATGGTGCCGGGTTTCATGGCTGCTTTGAATGTGGTGATGGCTTTTTGTAATTTGAGATATTCAGCATCAATCGTGTTCTGATCCGCATCCTGTTTGTCATAAACTGCTTTCGCGGTATCCACTGCTGCCTTCAAAGCATTTTTCTGCACTTCTGTCACCCATTTCTGATTAGGAGAGATATTGCTGCCGTCAGTAGAAGTCGGTGTTGCCAGCAGGTTATTGCCCTCCTGCATCAGGGCAGCCAGTTTTTCTTTATTCACAGACAATACAGTTACTTTGCAAGTTGCTGTTTTGTTGCCATCTTCTGTGGTGACTGTAATCGTCGCAGTGCCAGGTGCCTGTGCAACCACTTTACCATTGTTATCTACTGTTGCTACTGCCAGATTATTACTGCTCCATTTTACTTTGGGATTTGTCGCGGTTTTCGGTGTCACTGTTGCCACCAGTGTATTCGCTTCCCCTGCGGAAAGTTTCAGATCATTGGTGTTCAGACCTACGCCTGTCACTGCTACGGGTGTTTCTTTGACGGTAACTTCACATGTGGCTGTTTTATTGCCATCTACTGTGGTCACTGTAATCGTTGTGGTACCAGGTGCCTGTGCAACCACTTTACCGGTGCTGTCTACTGTTGCCACTGCTGGTTTGCTGCTAGCCCATGTCACTTCTTTATTTGTGGCTGCTTCCGGTGTCACAGTTGCCACCAGTTTATTTTCTTCCCCTACGGAAAGTTCCACTTTATTGGTGTTCAGTCCTACACCTGTTACTGCTACGGGTGTTTCTTTGACGGTAACTTCACATGTGGCTGTTTTATTGCCATCTACTGTGGTTACTGTGATCGTTGCATTGCCGGGTTTCTGTGCAACTACTTTACCATTCTGATCTACCGTTGCTACTTCCGGTTTGCTGCTACTCCATGTCACGTCTCTATTAGCAGCTGCTTCTGGTGTCACTGTTGCCACCAATTTATTTTCTTCCCCTGCGGAAAGTTCCACTTTATTGGTGTTCAGTCCTACGCCTGTTACCGCTACGGGTGTTTCTTTTACGGTAACTTCACATGTGGCTGTTTTATTGCCGTCTTTTGTGGTTACTGTGATCGTTGCATTGCCGGGTTTCTGTGCAACCACTTTACCGTCCTGATCTACCGTTGCTACTTCCGGATTATTGCTGCTCCATGTCACTTCTTTATTTGTGGCTGCTTCCGGTGTCACTGTTGCCACCAGTTTATTTTCTTCCCCTACGGAAAGTTCCACTTTATTGGTGTTCAGTCCTACACTCTGTACAGGTACAGTTGTTGTCTGTCCATTCACAGTCACTTTACAGCTTGCACTCTTGCCATCAACCGTTGCAGTGATGGTAGCTGTGCCTGCCGCTTTTGCAGTCACATTGCCGTTATTATCAACAATTGCTACACCTTCATTATCGCTCTTCCAAGTTACAGTCTTGGTAGTAGCGTCATCAGGTTTTACGGTTGCATTCAGTTTTGCTGTACCGTTCACATCCAGTGTCAGATCGGTTTTATCCAGTGTCACACTGGTTACACCAATCTTCACATCTTCTGTCACTTCAACTTTGCCGGATTTTTCATCAATACGGCCACTTCCCTTGACAGTAATGGCATTATCCGCCTGCAATTTGCCAATGGTGCCGCTCAGCTCAATTTTACCGTTTCCTTTATCGGTCACATAGAGTTCTTTCACGACAGTTGGTGCCGGAATCTTCACATCCGCATTAGCCGCGGTAATATCCACACGTTCTGCCTGCAAATCGGTCAATTCCACAGGATTGCTTGTTTCCACAACGATCCGTTTCAGATATGTGCCGTTGTCGCTTTCCAAACCCATCACATCCGCACCGTTGCCGCGGATATACAGATTCCCTTTCAACGCCTGTACGGTTTTGTTGTCCAGCTTCAGACCAACAGGATATTTGTCATATGTTTTTTCAGCATAAATATGTCCGCTGATCTTGCAGTCTTTGAAGTATACGGAGTTTTCACCGCCGCCTTTTACATAAACATTGCCATAAACGGTCATGCCTTCCAATGTGACACTGCCGTCTTTCACATCGCTGTCAATATAGAGATTTTCCCGTACGGTCATGTTTTTCGCTGTAATACCGGATTTTGTCACAGTGGCGTTGCGGTAAGTGCCGCCGCTGTAATCTCTATCCACAGTCACATTGCGGTAACGGCTGGGTTTATACCAATCGTCATTATCATCGGTATAATTGGGCTTGCTTGCGCCGTCCTTTGTTTTCACTGTATCAGGGCGGATGCTGGTATTTACATCGCTGACATAAACAGTCATGGTATCGATGTCACCGCTGCCGCGGATGCTGATCTTATCTTTTACCACCATATCTTCTACTTTTGCCTTGGAGAAGTCGATGGTAGCCTTATCGGCATTTTTGGTGATTTCCATATTTTTGATTCTGGCGTCAGAACCCAGTTTCAGATCGGTTTCCGCATCCAGTGTCAGGTTGCGTACTTTTGCGTCGATGGTAATGGAGCCGGACAGTTCTTTATCCACTACAACATCTGTATAATCGCCGTCGGTAAGTTTACCGATTTTCTTAAATGTGGTTTTTTCCACAGTGGTCTTGCCGCTGGCTTTCACTGCGGTATCCTTCTGATCCATAACCATTTCTTTGATGTTACAGTCTTTCAGGATGATTTCGCCGCCGCCATCCACAATGAGTTTGCCTTTGACAGTCACATCTTCCAGTGTGATGGTCTTTGTGCCCAGGCGGTCGGAAATGGTCAGATCACCCGTAACAGTTGTATCTTCCAGTTTGGACTGGGTCAGGAGCATATCTTCTTTTTTGGTTTCTTCTTTATCTTCTTCCTTGTCGCCAGGCTTATAGTTCATGGTCTTATCCAGTGCCAGAACGGCTTCCGCTCTTGTGAGCACTTTGTTAGGCCCGAAAGAGCCATCGGGATAGCCTGCCATAATGCCTGCTTCGCTGACAGCGCCTACTACGCCTTTTGCCCAATTGGAAATGGCGTAGGAATCGGTATAACGATATGCCCGGCTGTCATTCTGTTTCAAACCCAGAATACGAGAGATCATCGCCGCCGCTTCCTGTCTGGTGACAGGGTCATTGGGACGGAAAGTACCGTCGCCGTCGCCGGAAATATAGCCTGCCGCCACACCTGTCTGGATGGCGTTTTTGCCCCAGTAATGGTTGGGTACGTCAGAGAAATAAGCATAGCCGCTCTTGCTGTATCCCATGGCGTTATTGACCAGCACTACAAACTCCGCTCTGGTAATCATGTTGTTGGGGCGGAAAGTACCGTCAGGATAGCCGCTGATGTCTCCTTTATCCACCCACTTATTGATGGTATTCTGTGCCCAGTGTCCCTGAATGTCTGTGGGCGCACCGAAAGCGGTGACGCTCATAGCCATGGAAGCCGCCAGCACAGCTGTAATGGTAATCACATGTTTCTTCTTCATAATTACACCCCCATATGAAAAACTTTTCATGGAATTTTTATCCTCTTCTAATGCTACTGTACTCTGTTTTTCCTTAAGAAACAACTGCTTTCCGCCATTCGTAAGAAAGCCTTAAACAAATCGTAATATCCGTAACATAAGGATTTTTCCGCTGTCATCCCACACAAAAAAACCGAAAAATTTCCCACCGTATTTTCAACACCGCCAAACTGTGCTATGATAAAAAATATACAAAATCTTAACACGAAAGAAAAAAGGAGGTGTATCCATGGAAAAAATCAAAAAATATCTGCCCAAATTTCGGCCCAACTGGCGAGGCGCACTGCCGGTGGTGCTTTTTTTCGGCGCATCTTTCCTGTTGGTGGCAGTGTTTTTTGACCTGCAATTTGTTATGACCGCTTCCATCATGACGGTGCTGTTCCAGATCCGCCATGCCCGATACAACTCCTGGGGTATCTTTTCCGTCAGCTGGTCATCTGCGAAGCCCTTGCTCTTTTTGCCATAATCGCCACGTTGGATACGCCCCTTTCTCTGCTCTTGAATTTCACCATTCCCTTTGCGTTGGTTTTCCTGCAATCTTCACAATTTGTGCCAAAAGGCTACTTTGCCAGTGCCATGATATTCGTATTCCTGCAATTCATGCCGCCGGAACCAAAAGATTTCGCCGTACAGCTGGAAGTGGTACTGGTTTGCTGGGTATTCCTGGCCATCGTACTGAAGCTATATCCCTATTTGCAGCGAGGCAAAAAGCAGGCAAAACCTACGGTTCAGACACTGCACACCGGCCTGAAACAGCTTTCTCAAATGCTTATCCGCATTGCTGACGGGGAAACAGACGACGATTTTTCCAAAGAACTTTACAAATTAGAAGACACTTACCACCGCATGGCATATCAGATGCAGACAGTGTTCCAGAAAGGCGACCACGGCAAAAAATGCTTCGATATGCTGGCGGTCATGTTCCAGCGGAGTTTTTATCTGGTACGGGACAAAGCCTGGCAGCAGGATGAAGTCCAGCAAAATGCTCTGCCTCGTCTAACAGAGGTGGCGGAACTGGCAGAAGAAGCCTCTCAGACTCTCAACGAAACAGACAATACGGAACTCATTGCAAAAGCCCGCGATCTTTTGCAGCAAAGAGAAATGCCCGAAGGACGGGTGCGCATCTTTTACCGAAGCTGTCTGCACATGCTCATACTAATTTGTCACACCTACCCTGCCACAAAGAAACAGAATCTCCAGTGGTTCGGCGTAGACTGGCAGGAAACATGGCTGAAATTCCGGCGGCGTATTTCACGCCATTCCATCGAAACCCGGTTTGCCCTGCGGCTTTCCGTGGTGCTGACCATCAGCTGCGGCGCCAAGGCAATCTCCCACGCAAACCATGTATACTGGTTCCCTCTGAACGCATTTCTGCTGCTCCAGCCCAGCTTTGAGGACAGCGAGCATCGTCTGGTGACCCGTCCCATCGGTACGGCTTTGGGCTGCCTTCTGGCGGCGCTGGCAGAGCCTTTTCTGCCGACGGTACCCATGCAGTTTGCCTTTGCCTTTCTCATGATGTTCTTCATGTACTGCTCCACCCCCGGCACATGGGTGCAGCCCATTTTCTCCACCAGTTTTGCCTTGATTCTGGCGTCCATGTCCATGCAGGACAATACATTGATCTGGCTGCGTATTGCCTATGTTATCACGGCGGTACTGCTGGTTTCCGTCATCAACTTGTTTTTCTTCCCTACCACAAAAGAAAAGCAGTTTGCCCTGAACCTGCGCAGGCTCTTCCAGCTCCACGCTTCCTACTGGGAAATTGCCAGACGGAGTTTGTCACAAAACGTGGATTTACATGAGTACAATGAACTGCTGACAGAGTTCCATATGATCTACGCCCAATGCAGAGAATACATACTGAAAGAACTGCTGGGAGAAACGGGCACAGTGTATCATGAGCTGCTGGTGACCCTCTGGAAAACATTCTCCGAACTGGAACAGACAGCATACCTCATGCAGACAGGCTTGGCGGAACAGGACGAATATCCAGCCCTCATGGATTTGACCATGCAGCTGCAAAAGGAAATCTTCCCGCCCCAGCCCACAACGCCTTCCGTTGCCCTTCACCGGGATTTTAGGGACAAAGACCTGACTTATGTACTGACCCAGTACATGCGCAACAGCGGACATCTGCGATCCTTATACAGTCAGGTGGCAAGCAACACTCTGATATTCAAAACAAAAGAACTTGCCCGCAAATAAAAACAGAGCATTTCTCCAAAAAGAAATGCTCTGTTTTTTTATTTTCCGCGGAAATTGCGGATATCTTGGGAAATCTCCCGTAGTTCTTCTTTGGACAAGGTATCCAGATGTTCCAGACGATCCATGAACATCAGCAGACTTTCGTTATAGCGAATCTTGTTGAACTCCACAAAGTAATTGACTACAACACCGGGAATGAGGGCAATGACAAAAATACCGTAAAGCACCAGTATCACCGTCAGGATACGCCCCACAGCCGTTACCGCCACAATATCCCCAAAACCGATGGTGGTAGATGCGGCAAAGCAATACCATAAGCCATCGGAAAAGGTGGTAATGTCCGGCTCTACCTGCCAGACACCAAAAGCAACCAGCAGCAAAACTGCCACATAACCGAGGGTAAAGTGTTCCACATGGGTGGTATGGATGATCTTACAAAGCAGGGGAAATCTGCACATATATTTCTCCTTTCAGGTCATTTTTACAGGGTTACAAAAAAATACCCCGTATTTTTTTGGGAGGGAAATACGGGGGAATCAAAAATCGCTATGGGGTTATACTGCACATAACCCCACAGGATGACGTAAGCTTATTTGCCTCTGACGATTCTGGACAGCTGGATCAGCAGAGTAGGCGCAAATGCCAGACCTACGATCTGACCGATGTTTGTCAGTGTCAGAGCGTTGTCGATGTCAAACAATCCATGGAGTGCAGGCACAAACAGTACCAGCATCAGCAGCAGTGTGCCTACGAAGAAAGCACCTACGCTGTAAGGATTGGAAGGCAGACGGAAGATGGAACGGGAACCGCGGCAGTTGAACCCGTGGAACAGACGTGCCATACAAAGTGTTGCGAAAGCCATGGTGCAAGCCATGCCGTTGTTGATCTGCATACCCAGATAGAAAGCAACCATGGTTGCCACTGCAATGAGAGCACCCTGGATACCCAGTGTCTGCAAAAAGTCTTTTGTCAGAATGCCTTCTTTGGGGCTTCTGGGTTTCTGGTTCAGCAGGTCGCCAGTGGGTTTTTCCATGTTTACTGCCAGTGCAGGCAAGCTGTCTGTCAGCAGGTTGATGAACAGCAGCTGTACTGCCGTGAAAGGCAGAGGCAGGCCAAACAGAGATGTGATCATAACCACCAGAATACCAGCCAGGTTACCGGAAAGCAGGAACTGGATGGAGTTCTTGATGTTGGTGTATACGTTTCTGCCGTTGGCTACGGCTTTAACGATGGTTGCGAAGTTATCGTCTGTCAGAATCATGGACGCTGCGTCCTTGGATACTTCTGTACCGGTGATACCCATGGCAATACCGATATCAGCCTGTTTCAGTGCGGGAGCGTCGTTGACGCCGTCACCTGTCATAGCTGCCACATGACCTCTATCCTGCCATGCTCTTACGATACGGATTTTATGCTCGGGAGATACACGGGCATAAACGGAAATATGTTCTACTTCGTTGCGAAGTTCTTCGTCTGTCATTTTTTCCAGCTCGCTGCCTTCTACGGCTCTGTCCCCATCCTGGAGGATACCGATTTCTCTTGCGATGGCAGAAGCGGTGATCTTATGGTCACCGGTAATCATAACAGGACGGATACCAGCTCTGCGGCAGTCCGCAACAGCAGGCGCGGATTCCACACGAGGAGGGTCCATCATAGCAATCAAACCAGTGAAGATCAGGTCGTTTTCGTCCTCCAGTGTCAGAGGGCGGTTTTCAGAAAGAACCTTTTTGGCAAATGCCAGTACACGCAGGCCCTGAGAGGAGAAGTCTCTGTTCTGGTCTACAATGGCACTGCGGATTTCGTCTGTCAAAGGCAGGACTTCGCCGTTCTGTTCCACAGAAGTACATCTTGCCAGCAGCACGTCAGGGGCGCCTTTGATGAGCATTTCATAGCGTTCGTTTCTGAAATGCAGAGTAGACATGAGTTTTCTGTCGGAGTCAAAGGGAATTTCCTGCAAACGAGGGAATTCTTCTCTGACTTTATTTTCATCGCCGCCAATGGTACGGCAGAAGGACAGCAAAGCGGTTTCCGTAGGGTCGCCCACTGCTGTTTCGCCGTTGATGGCACCGTCATTACACAATACACTTTCTGCCACCAGACCGTTCACAGCTTTTTCATTGCCTTTGGCTTCTTCGGGCTCCCAAACTTTGCCGTTGGCATAAGCTTTCTTTACAGTCATGCGGTTCTGTGTCAAAGTACCTGTTTTATCGGAACAGATAACGGATACACAGCCCAGACCTTCCACGGCACGGAGATTTTTGATGATGGCGTTTTCTTTTGCCATTTTCTGCGTACCGATGGCCAGACCAATGGTCACGATGGAGCTGAGAGCTTCAGGAATGGCCGCAACTGCCAGAGCCACGGCAAACATCAGGGATTCTGCCAGGCCCATGTTCCGCCATACACCCAAACCAAAGACGATGGCACAGATCACCATGATGATGATGGACAGTTTCTTGGAGAAATCGTCCAGACTGCGCTGAAGGGGTGTTGCCTTTTCCTGAGCGGATTCCATCAAATCAGCGATCTTACCGATTTCTGTCTGCATCCCTGTGCCTGTCACCAGTACCACCGCGCGGCCGTAGGACACCAGAGAGCTGCTGTATACCATATTCAGTCTATCACCCAAAGGCAGTTCATCCTGATCGATGGGTGTGTCGATTTTATTTACGTTTTCAGATTCCCCTGTCAGTGCGCTTTCGCTGACCTGCAAGGAGAAGTTCTGCAATACACGGCCGTCTGCTGCGGTCACGTCCCCTGCTTCCAGCAGCAGGATGTCGCCGGGCACCAGTTCTGCCGCAGGCACTTCCATTTTCTGACCGTCACGAATGACGCGAGCATTGGGTGCTGCCATGGCTTTCAAGCTGTCCAGAGATTTCTGGGCTTTGAAATGCTGCACTGTACCCAAAATGGCATTGAGAATCAACACTGCCAGAATAACGATGGTGCCTTCCACACCGCCTGTCAGAGCGGAAATGATGGCTGCGATAATCAAAATCACAACCAACAGGTCAGCAAACTGTTCTGCAAATACCTGCAAAACGCCTTTGCGCTTGCCTTCCTGCAATTTGTTGTAGCCGTACTGTTCCAGCCGTTTTTTGGCTTCTTCCGCTGTCAGCCCGTTCATGGAGCTGTTCATCTGCTGCAGGAGTTCTTCCTGCGATAATTTCCATTGTTTGTCCATAGAAATTCCCCTTTCTCTGTGTCCCGTGCAAATAAAAAAGACTTTTATTGCACCGAATCCTCTCGTTATGCAATAAAAGTCTTGCTTTTCAAGAAAATTTTCTTTTAGCCGCGCCCGGGTGATAGCACCGAGATGACGAACGCTGACGATGCGGCTTGCCGCACAAGCTACTCCCTTTTATTACAATGACTCTACCATACTTTTGCACAAAAGGCAAGAGAAAAATTCATACAAATTGCAATTTTCTTTTTTCCCCTGTTATTTTGCCCCAAAGTCCCTGATTTCTCCCTCTTTTTTCCCGAAAACGCCCTTTCTGTTTTTTTGGCAGTCTGCATTTGCATTTTCCTGTCATTATGCAAATATAACGAAATTTTGTATGCAAATCCATGCAATTTTTTTCAAAAAAGGGGCTTGTTTTTTTCTTAACTTGGGTCTATGATAAATGCGTCAACTACATACGGCAGTATCTTCAGGGCAGGGTGAAATTCCCGATCGGCGGTATAGTCCGCGAGCGCAGCGATGCGCAGGACTTGGCATAGGTTCAAGTCAGGATTTGGTGAGATTCCAAAACCGACAGTATAGTCTGGATGGAAGAAGATCATGACAGCACAAGGCAGAAGCATCTGTTTTTGTTCTGTTCTTTTGTGTATGCCGAAAACGGGTGTATTTGTGATGCCCTTTGTTTTTTGCATATGCTTATTTTCTATGGATTTATGAGCCCTGAGTGGATGGTTTCCCGTCTGTTCAGGGTTATTTTTTTGCGAAAAAGGAAGTGGAGGAAATGGAAAAACAGGATTTTATGCGGCGAGCCATGGCCCTTGCCAAAAACGGCATCGGCGCCGTTGACCCCAACCCACTGGTGGGCGCGGTCATTGTCAAGGACGGCGAAATCATCGGCGAAGGCTGGCACGCACGTTTTGGCGGACTCCACGCAGAGCGGAACGCTCTGGCAAACTGCCGCACCTGCCCTGAAGGTGCTACCATCTATGTCACACTGGAACCCTGCTGTCACTACGGCAAGACACCTCCCTGCACAGAAGCCCTTCTGGAAGCAGGCATTGCCAAAGTGGTCATCGGTTCCCGTGACCCCAATCCCAAAGTAGCTGGCAAAGGGGCAGCTATCCTGAGAGCAGCGGGCGTTGAGGTGGAGGAAGATTTTCTTCGGGCAGAATGTGATGCCCTTAACGGTCCTTTCTTTCACTACATCACCACGAAGCGCCCTTATGTGGCAATGAAATACGCCATGACTGCCGACGGGAAAATCGCCACCGTCACCGGAGCTTCTCAGTGGATCACCAACGAGGACAGCCGCCATCATGTACACCAACTGCGGCGGCGGTATCCAGCCATTCTGGCAGGCATCGGCACGGTGCTGGCAGACGACCCCATGCTGAACTGTCGGCTGGGAGATGATGGACGGAATCCCATCCGCATCATCTGCGACAGCAAACTGCAAATTCCGCTGGACAGCAAACTGGTGCAGACGGCAAAGGACATTCCCCTTCTTGTGGCTACCTGTTCCAAGGACGAGGAAAAACAGGCGGCACTGACAGCGAAAGGGGCGGAAGTGCTGGTCTTTGACGGAGAAAAAGTGCCCCTCCCTGCCCTCATGAACAAACTGGGGGAAAAACAGATCAGCGGTATCCTGCTGGAAGGCGGCGCCACACTGAACGGGGCTTTTCTGGAAGCAGGACTGGTACAACGGGCGTATGTATACATTGGGGCAAAAGTATTTGGGGGCGCAGCAGCAAAATCCCCCATTGCAGGAGGTGGCGTTCTGCTTCCATCAGAAGCCGCTGACCTGCATCTGGCAGAAGTACAGACCTTCGGAAACGATGTACTCTGCGTTTATGATTTCCCGAAACAGGAGGCGAAGTAAATGTTCACAGGCATCATCGAGGAACTGGGCACCATTCGGGGTGTTTCCCTCACCAAAAACGGCGGCGAGCTGCAAATTGCCGCAACCACCGTACTGGGCGGCACAAAGCTGGGAGACAGCATTGCCGTCAACGGTACCTGTCTGACGGTGACGAAACTGGAAAAAGACGGCTTTACAGCCTTTGTCATGGCGGAAAGCCTGCGCCGCACCAATCTGGGAAACCTGAAACGGGGCAGCGTGGTACATCTGGAAAGAGCTATGGCGGCAGACGGGCGTTTTGGCGGGCATATGGTTACGGGGCACATTGACGGGCAAGGCACTTTCCTTTCCCAGAAACCGGAGGGACAAGCCGTTGTCCTCACCATCGGTGCAGACCCGGAAATCCTTTCGGGCATTGTGGAAAAAGGCTCCATCGCCATTGACGGCACCAGCCTGACAGTCATGGATGTGGGCAAAGACAGCTTCCGTGTGGGCATCATTCCCCACACTGGCGGACACACAGCCCTTTTAGACCGTCCCAAAGGCTATACCTGCAATCTGGAAACAGACGTCATCGGCAAATACATTCAGAAATTTTTAGCAAAGAATACAGAATCCACTCCCAAGAAATCCACACTGACCATGGATTTTCTTCGGGAAAACGGATTTTAAACATAGGAGGATTACGTTATGCGTGCATATAACACCATTGAAGAAGCATTGGAAGAACTGCGTCAGGGTCGGATGATTCTGGTGACCGACGACCCGGACAGAGAAAACGAAGGGGATTTGATTTGTGCGGCAGAATTTGCCACCACAGAAAACGTGAACTTTATGGCGACCCACGGCAAAGGGCTTATCTGCATGCCCATGAGTGAAGAACTGGGCAAAAAGCTCATGCTGCCCCAGATGGTTTCTGACAACACAGACAACCACTGCACCGCTTTCACCGTTTCCATTGACCATGTGGACACCACCACAGGCATTTCCGCCGAAGAACGTGGCTACACCGCAAGAAAATGCGTGGAAGACGACGCAAAACCCCAGGATTTCCGTCGTCCCGGTCACATGTTCCCTCTGATTGCACGCAGAGGCGGCGTGCTCACCAGAGAAGGACACACAGAAGCTACCGTTGACCTCATGCGTCTGGCTGGGCTGAAACAGTGCGGTCTGTGCTGCGAAATCATGGCAGACGACGGCACCATGATGCGTACCCCTTCCCTGTGGGAACTGGCTGACAAATACAACCTGAAATTCATCACCATCCACGATTTGCAGAACTACTGCCGCCGCAACGAAAAACACGTCATTCGGGAAGCAGAAGCAAAAATGCCCACAAAATACGGGGAATTCCGCATTTTCGGTTATGTCAACGACCTGACTGGCGAACACCACGTTGCACTGGTGAAAGGCGACATTGGCGACGGCAAAAACCTGCTGTGCCGTGTACACTCCGAATGCCTGACAGGTGACGTATTCGGTTCCCGCCGCTGCGACTGCGGACAGCAGCTTTCCGCAGCCATGGCACAGATCGAAAAAGAAGGCAGAGGCATCCTGCTGTACATGCGTCAGGAAGGCAGAGGCATCGGGCTCATCAACAAACTGAAAGCCTACGAACTGCAGGAAAGAGGCAGAGATACCGTAGAAGCCAATCTGGAACTGGGCTTTGCACCTGATCTGCGGGAATACTGGATCGGGGCGCAGATTTTGCAGGACTTGGGCGCAAAAGAACTGCGGCTCCTCACAAACAACCCCACAAAGGTTTATGGTCTGGACGGCTTCGGCGTTTCCATTGTGGAACGTGTGCCCATCGAAATCGCACCCCAGGAAGATGATGAATTCTATTTGCAGACAAAACAGCAGAAAATGGGTCACATTTTCTCTCACATTTTATAAAAACAACGTCAGGAGGATACAGCAATGAAAGTTTTAGAAGGATATTTGAACGGCAAGGGTATGAAAATCGGCATTGTTGCCGCAAGATTTAACGAATTTATCGTCAGCAAACTGGTCAGCGGCGCAGAAGACGCTCTGGTGCGTCACGGCGTAGACGGCGACGACATTTCTCTGGCATGGGTTCCCGGGGCTTTTGAAATCCCCACCATCGCACAGAAAATGGCAAAAAGCGGCAAATACGACGCCATCCTGTGTCTGGGCGCAGTCATCCGCGGTGCAACCAGCCATTATGACTATGTTTGCAACGAAGTTTCCAAAGGCACTGCACACATCGCCTTGGAAACAGGCGTACCTGTTATGTTCGGCGTACTGACCACAGACACCATTGAACAGGCCATCGAACGTGCCGGCACAAAAGCAGGCAACAAAGGCTATGACGTAGCATGCGCTGCCATCGAAATGGTGGATCTGGCAAGAAACATGTAATAAAAAGGTGTCGACGAAGTCGAACACCTTTCGTCAAAGGCTCATTTCACTCAAGCCTTTGACGATTAGACAGAAGTATAAAGCAGTTGGGTCAAGCACTTTGCTCCGCAAAGTCAGCTTCGCTGCCCCCGTTTTCTTCGGGGTGCAGAATATCCATCGGCTCAAAAGCCTTGAAACTCCTGCTTTTTCTCATCGGAAATAAATTCCGACTGCGGATTCCATTTGGGAAACTCTTTGTTTCCCAAACCCTTCCGCGTTCTGAAAAATGTATCATATTACTTGAAATTCTCTTTTCCCTTCCCGCTTTTTTTGGTATACTAATGCCAGAGAAACGAAAGGAGCGAAAGCCATGATTCACGATACTTATACCTTTCAGGATTTAAGCGAGGTATGTTATCACCTCAGCAAATACAAAAACGTCAAAGAGGAATGGCGGGCAGATTTCTGCAACATCTACGGAGAACTGGTTGCCAGCTTTGACAGCGACGAAGAAACCATGGAACGTTTGAAAGACCCGGACGAAACATACGCCATGGTGACAGAACTGATGGATATTGCCATGATGATGGGGAAAACATGGTAATGCCATTCTCAAATTCAAATTCCATAAAAACAGCATAAAAAAAAGACATTTTCCTTTGGAAAATGTCTTTTTCTTTTGCCTTTCTTCTTATTATATAGAAGAAAAAAGGCAGAGCCAGCAGCTGCCCTTAAGAAAACATTGTTTTTGCTGCTTCGATTTCTTAAGGGTAGCTGCGACAGCTATCTTCATAAGAAAACAGACCTGATAAAGTCTTTCTTTGTTTTCTTATGAAGAAGCCCCTAAATTTCTCTGCCCAAAAATATCTTATTTGTAGTTTTTGCTGGAATCTTTCAGCAGTACGTCGTGCGCGCCGCCTTCTACCAAGCTGGTTGTAGAAATAACAGTGATTTTTGCTTTTTCCTGCAGTTCGGGGATGGACAGAACGCCGCAGTTGCACATGGTGGATTTTACTTTCTTCAGAGACAAACCTACGTTGTCGTGGAGGCTGCCTGCGTAAGGAACGTAGGAGTCAACGCCTTCTTCAAAGGACAGTTTCGCGTCGCCGCCCATGTCGTAACGCTGCCAGTTTCTTGCTCTGGAGGAACCTTCGCCCCAGTATTCTTTCATGTAGCTGCCGTTGATGTTTACTTTGTTTGTAGGGCTTTCGTCAAAACGAGCGAAGTATCTGCCCAGCATGATGAAGTCCGCACCCATAGCCAGTGCCAGTGTCATGTGGTAGTCATAAACGATACCGCCGTCGGAGCAGATGGGGATATAAATACCTGTTTCTTTGAAGTATTCATCTCTTGCCTGTGCTACTTCGATAACTGCGGAAGCCTGACCACGGCCGATACCTTTCTGTTCTCTTGTGATACAGATGGAGCCGCCGCCGATACCAACTTTTACGAAGTCTGCGCCGCATTCAGCCAGGAAACGGAAGCCTTCTGCGTCTACAACGTTACCAGCGCCGATTTTGACTGTGTCGCCGTATGTTTCTCTTACCCAGTCCAGAGTCACTTTCTGCCATTCGGAATAACCTTCGGAGGAGTCAATGCACAGGATGTCAACGCCTGCTTCTACCAGTGCGGGCACACGTTCTTTAAAGTCACGAGTGTTGATACCAGCGCCTACTACATAACGTTTCTGTGCGTCCAGCAGTTCGTTTTTGTTTTCTTTATGGCTGTCATAGTCTTTACGGAATACCAGATACTGCAGTCTGCCTTCATCGTCTACGATGGGCAGCTGATTGATCTTGTTGTCCCAGATGATGTCGTTTGCTTCTTTCAGTGTTGTGCCAGCAGGCGCATAGATCAGCTGATCCAGAGGAGTCATGAATTCTTTTACTTTCACGTCTTTGTCCAGACGGCTCACACGGTAGTCTCTGCTTGTTACCATACCTACCAGTTTGCCCTGAGCAGTACCATCTGTGGTAACAGCTACTGTGGAGTGGCCTGTTCTTTCTTTCAGGTTCAGAATATCCTGCAGTGTGCTTTCGGGGCTGATGTTGGAATCACTGATAACAAAACCAGCTTTGTAAGCCTTAGCTCTTGCTACCATAGCAGCCTGGCTTTCGATGGACTGAGAGCCGAAAATGAAGGAGATGCCGCCTTCTTTTGCCAGAGCCACTGCCATTTTGTCGTCAGATACTGCCTGCATAACAGCGGAAACCAGCGGAATGTTCATGGTCAAAGCGGGTTCTTCACCTTTTTTGAATTTTACCACGGGTGTTTTCAGACTCACGTTATCTACCATACATTCTTTGGAAGAATACCCGGGTACCAGCAGGTATTCGCTGAAAGTTCTGGAAGGTTCTGTAAAGTAAGTTGCCATTTTCTTCTCTCCTTTTCAAATACTGGGTGATGGTTAGCTATCATAAAAGCCCGGAGGCTTTTGGTTTCTCTGGATAAAAAAAGAGGAAAAGCGCTTCTTTCTGTTCTTTTCCTACCTTACAATTTTACCGAAATTTCTTTTTTCCGTTTCTGATTTCTCTTTTGTGTATACAACATGCCGTTGTCCTTGTATTGCATACGATTTTAGCACTAAAAAGCCCCCTGTTCAAGGGGGCAGAGACATTTTTTTTGTTTTTGTGAAATTCGTCGTTTTTTGCCTGCAAAAAGGCTCCTTTCTTAGGTTCTTCTTTGCAGATAGCCCAATGCCAAACGGGCTACGGCACCGATGACAAAACCCGTCACCACGCCGGTCACCAGCAAAAACGGCAGATAGTACGCCATTTTGATGTTTTCCACCACAGCCGCAGCCACAATGATCTGCCCCACGTTATGGAACACACCACCCATGACACTGACACCGGTGATGCTGACCTTTCCTGTTTTCTTCAAAAGGGCCATGACCCCCAGAGAAAGGAGGGCACCTGCCAGAGAGTACAGCAGTCCCGCAAAGCCCTGGAACAGCAGTCCTGACATGAGGACACGCACCAAGGAAATGAAAAATGCTGACTTGGTATCCATATGATACAGGACAATGACGATGATGACGTTTGCCAGACCCAGCTTCATGCCAGGCACCAACAAAGGCAGCGGAATAAGCATTTCCACATAGCCCATGAGGATAGCCAATGCCGCAAAAAGTCCGTATTGCGCTACTTTACTGCTTCTCATATCATCCCACCACCGCATCTACTGTATTTTCCGTACTTGCTTCAATGGTGACTACCATTTTATGAGGCAGGCAGACAATGGTTTCTCCTGTTTTATGGACGCGTTTCTGGTCGGCACAAAGACCGTCCCGGCAGTCCGCTTCGATGACATCCGCCCAGCCATCTTTGATTTCTACTATATTATATCCTTCCGGTGTTTCCACCCGATAGGTGGTATCTTCGTCCAAAGGCAGTTCCTGCACCACCTGTCCGTCCACGGTGATGACCGCTTTGCCGCCGTCTTCGGCGCTGCCCAAAAACACCAGATAGATAATCCCCGCTAAAACCAGTACCCCTGCAATCAAAATCAAATCCAGGCGTTTCATCTCTCCACCACTTTCTATTTTATTTCTAAAAAAATCTTATATAGGAAAAAAAGGAAGCGCGTGCTTCCTTTTTCCAGTAGTAGTAGGATTTATTATTGTAGTACATAAAAAAATGCCCAGAACCGGAATCGAACCAGTGACACGAGGATTTTCAGTCCTCTGCTCTACCAACTGAGCTATCTGGGCACATTGCATCTTTGATGCTTGTACATTGTAACGCAGATTTGCAGTTCTGTCAACACCAAATTTCAAAAAAAAATACAAAATTTCATTTTTTTCTTTCTGAGAAGAACAAAAGGGGAAAACAAAGCAAATTCCCCTTCAGAAACCAATCCTCATAAGAATAGCCGGAATCTTCCGTTCACAATGATTCCGGCTATCTTTATTTTCTTATGAAAAAACGCCTAGGGTTTCTCTGTTTTTCAAATCAGCCTTTTTCTTTCGCCTTTTCATCCCAATAATCGCAGGAAATGCCCACAACATCGGAGGTAAAGGGCGTGCCGTCTTTTTTCTTGAAATGCCGTGTGGCACGGAAGGCATATTTTGCCCCCACGAAAAGCACAGGCAAGTTACAGTACACGATGATGATATTGCCCAGGTCTGAGATATACCACAAATTCCCCAGTTCCAGCCCTGCCATGACGGACAGAACACCAAAGGGAATGAACACCAGCGCCCCCAGAATCCGCACAAAATAAATGAAGGGACGTTTACGGCTGATGCGGTTTGCGGCAATCTCCGCGAAAATGATGAAGCCCACAATACAAGTATAGGCAAAAAGTCCATAGCAGACACTGATGAGCAATGTCACCAGACTATCGGCACCGCTGCCCGGTGTCAAAGAGGTAATGGATGCCAGATATAAAGGCAGCTGCTGGGTTTTCAGGCCTTCCCAAGCCGCCGGGTCTGCGCTCCACAGGTGCGCCATAACAACGATAAAACCAGACAGTGTGCAGACCACCATGGTATCCAGAAAAACACCCAGAGCCTGCACCACGCCCTGTTCACAGGGATGTTCCGCGTCAGAAGCAGCTGCGGACATGGTGATTGTCCCCTGACCTGCTTCATTGGACATGAGTCCACGTTTTACCCCTTGGGCAAGAGCTGTACCGAAGAAACCACCGAATACCGCCTCCGGTGTGAATGCGCCGCCAAATACCGCACCAAAGAAATAAGGGATGGTGCCGATATTCAAGAGAGCGATAAGCAGTACCGTACCGCAGTAAATCACCGCCATGACGGGTACCATCTTGTCTGTCACCGCTGTGATTTTATGGATACCGCCAAAGGCAAAAAATGTAGTGCCGCCAATAAGCAGAATGCCTGTGATGCAGTAAAGCATAGATGTCCGTGAGAATGTTTCCCCTGTGATAATTTCCGCCACAGAGCCAACGGAAGAAAATACATTGAACGCCTGCGCAGGCAGACAGAACATGGCGTACAAAATGAAGATGCAGGAAAGCAAAACGCCTACCCATGCCCGGTTGCCCATGATCTTTTTGCCATAGAACGGCAGACCGCCTACCAGTTCATCGCCTTTTCTTTCTTTGAAAATCTGTGCCAGTGTGGCTTCCATAAATGCTGTTGCCATGCCGAAAAAGGCGCTGACCCACATCCAGAACAAGGCACCGGGACCGCCAACGGCAATGGCACCCGTCACACCCATGATATTCCCCGGCCCTACACGCATGGCAGAACTGAGGAAGAATGCCGCCAGCGGTGTAATGCCTACGGCTGCTGTCTTTCGGTCAACGAGAATCCGCAAACCTTTGCGGAAATGGGTCACCTGGACAAATCCTGTTTTAATGCTGAAAAAGATACCAGAGCCAATGAGGATGACAATGGCAAAGGACAAATTCCCCAAAATGGGAATGGATGCATACCAGTCAAAATTGGTTGGGAACCCCCACAGAAAATCCGCAATGGGTACCACAAAGTCAAAAACCTGATTGACGGCATCGAATATTTCTTTCATGTGAAACTCTCCCCTTTTCTCCCCGTATTACCATCTTATCGTTTTTCCTGCATGACGGAAATGATGGTGCTGTCCATGGGCGCCATACCTTCCATGCTGATACGGCCCAGATTTTTGGCTGTCTGTTCTGCGGTGGAACCGATGACGCCGAAATTATGGGGAATAGCGGTATTGTTCATGGCAAGCATAGCGGAAAGGAATGCCGCATGTACCCCTGCATAAGCTTTCAGTGCGCATCCAGTGCTGCCGCCGTCACAAATCATACCTGTCAGGTTTGCTGCCATATGATCCATAGCCGCTGCCACTTCTGCCGCACCGCCGCCCATGAGCAGGACGATACCAGCCGCCGCACCGCTGCCGCCGCCCAGTACACAGCCGCAAAGAGCAGAAAGTCTGCCGGTGTAATGTTTGCTGTAAATAGTAATCAGACCGCTGAGAGCCACGGCTCTACGGATGGTGTCTTCGTCTGCGCCAATGCTTCTGCCATAAGAAACCACAGGCATGGAGCACAGAATACCATGAGAACCGCTGCCCACAATGCTCATGGCAGGAAAAGGCAGACCAGCCAGACGGGCATCCATAGCCGCTGTGGTCAAATGCTGGGCACGGGAAATCATATCATCCCCCAGAATGCCTTTTGCCCGGAAAGCATCCAGTGTAGCACCGATGGAAAGCCCTGCGCCTTTTGCACCTTCTGCGGAAAGGGCGCAGTTCATGTCAATCATATCCTGCACAAAGGCAATTTCTTCAGAAGGGACTGTTTTTACATAGTCCACGAAATCCGCTACGGTCACTGTATCGAAAGGAAAAGGCTTTTCTGCTTCTGCTGCCTTTGTTTCCGCTTCAAAAATCACTTCGCCGTCTTTCCAAACCTTTGTGATATTGCTGTGTTTCACTTCGATGAGGGCTTTGCCTATGCCTTTGTCTGTTTCCACTTCTGCCAGAATGTAGATTTCTTCTTTGGATTTGTCTACGGCAGTAGTTACGTCAATGTCCATGCCCTTCACACGGTCTGCGTCGGATTCTGTGACGGGTTTCAGACATTCCAGCCCCAGTGTCCAGTCACCGCAGACAGCACCCAACAGGGCAGCCATTTCACAGCCCAGTTCCTTTGTGCCGGGGATGGCGCAGGAAAAGGCGTTTTTGTACATGCCGCCGTTCATTTCCACATGGATTTTCTTGATATTCCCTTCAGCCGCCGCTGCCGCTCTTGCGGAAGCCAGTGCAATGGCACCTACTTCTGTTACGCCCAAAGCGGGGCTGATCTCTTTTTTCAATAACGCTGTCAATTCTCTCATAGCATATTCCTCCCTTGTATTTCTCTTTAAACAAGATAACACGATTTTCCGCAAAATGCCAGAGAGAACCCCCTTTCCTTTTGCAAAAGCTATGGATTTCTTGTCTTACCGCTTTTCCTTATTTTTCAGCGATTCTGCTATGATATCTGATAATATATCGTGCATTTTGCCCCACTCCATTGTTTTTTTCTATACATCCTACTATAATAGACCTCACCGCATCTGGTATTATTACCAAATGTGTGCACATGTTTTTATACATTATTATTGTTTCACAAGTAGGAGAATATCATTTATGGAACAAAAAAGAGAAAGGTTCTCCTCCCGACTGGGCTTCATCCTCATTTCCGCAGGCTGCGCAATCGGGCTGGGGAACGTGTGGAAATTTCCCTACATCACCGGACAGTATGGCGGCGCGGCCTTTGTGCTGATTTACATCGCCTTTTTGATCCTCATGGGGATTCCCATTCTGGTGGCGGAACTTTCTGTTGGCCGTGGCAGCCAGCGCAGTATCGCGCGCGCCATGGACGTATTGGAGCCGAAAGGCACCAAATGGCATTGGTATAAATATCTCGGCATGGCCGGTAACTACATCCTGATGATGTTCTACACCACAGTAGCCGGCTGGATGCTTTACTATTTCTTTAAAACTGCCGGCGGCGGCTTTGAAGGGCTGGATGCGGAAGGCATCGGCACAGCCTTTAACACCATGCTGGGCAGACCCGGTCTGATGACTGGATTTATGGTAGTGGTTGTCCTTCTTTGCTTTGCCATCTGCGCTCAGGGCTTGCAGGCCGGCGTAGAAAAAATCACCAAAGTCATGATGCTGATGCTTCTGCTTCTGATGATCGTGCTGGCAGTGCGTTCCGCATTGCTGGAAGGCGGCGAAGCTGGTCTGGAATTCTACCTGAAACCCAACTTCGGCGCACTGAAAGAATACGGCCTGCTGGAAGTGCTTTTCGCTGCACTGGGTCAGGCGTTCTTCACACTGAGTATCGGTATCGGTGCCATTGCCATCTTCGGCAGTTACATCGACAAATCCCGTTCTCTGACAGGGGAAGCCATCCTCATCACCATTCTGGACACCTTCGTAGCGTTCATGGCTGGTATGATCATCTTCCCTGCATGCTTCGCTTATGGCGTAAACCCTGGTCAGGGGCCTTCCCTGATCTTCGTCACACTGCCTAACGTGTTCAACAACATGCCCGGCGGCAGACTCTGGGGCTCTTTGTTCTTCCTGTTCATGTGCTTTGCGTCTTTCTCTACCGTCATTGCCGTGTTCCAGAACATCATTTCCTTTGCCACAGACCTGACAAACGCCAGCAGAAAGAAAGTTATCATCATCAATGTCATTGCCATCATTCTGCTGTCCATGCCTTGTGTACTGGGCTATAACCTGTGGAGCGGCTTCCAGCCCTTCGGCCCTGACTCCGCAGTGCTGGATCTGGAAGACTTCCTTGTAAGCCAGAACATCCTGCCTCTGGGCAGTTTGATCTTCGTCCTGTTCTGCAGCTGGAAAATGGGCTGGGGCTGGGACAACTTCCTGGCAGAAGCCAATGCGGGCAAAGGGCTGAAATTCCCCAGAGGACTGAAAATTTACATCCAGTGGGTACTGCCCCTGATTATCCTGTTCATCTTCGTCATGGGATACTATTCTAAATTCTTCGCAAAATAAAGCGAAAAAAATGTTCGATAAAAGCGTTTTTATAAAAAGGTATGGAACCAAAAGCAACTTCCCCTTAAGAAAACATTGATTTTCCTTTTTCTTGATTTCTTAAGGGGAATTGCGACGGCTGCCTTCATAAGAAAACATAACAAAAAATCTTAATAAAAAATAAGAAAGCCAAAATCCTTTGTAATCATAAGGGTTTTGGCTTTCTTTGTTTTCTTATGAAGATGCCCCTAAGTTCCATGCCTTTTTGTTTTGCTATAACAAACAGACTTTCTTTCCTTTTTTCCGGGCATATTCCACGGCGGTATAGGCGCCGCCTTCTGCTCGGATGACATACGCAATGACAAAATCCGTCTGCTGGGCCATCCAGCGGTTGCGGCAGACAATGGCGGCTTTATAAGGCACCTTTGCCAGCGTATCCGGCACAAAAGCATCATCAAATCCCCCTTCTTTCACCCTGGGACTGCGGAGAGCAGAGGCGTAGGCCGCCACCAACACCAAACGGATATGGGGATAGGCCATCCGCAACTGCCGTATGATTTGGGCTGCCAGAAAATCAAAATTGCCGTGTCCCCCTACCAGAAAGGTTGTGACACCTTCCAGCAGCACCATCTCCTCGGCGGCAGTGTAAAGATCATCGGCAAGGGTGTCGGGTGCATCCCGATGACCAAAGAAACAACAGATTTTCCCACGCATCATTATCACCTCTTTTACATTCATAATGCATTCATTTTCAATTCACTTTTAATTCAAACAAAAGTCATTTTAAACATATTATCACAAAATAGATATAAAATAAATCCATATTAGATGCAAATTAGAACGAAATTATATTTATATAGAGGTGATATCCATGGGAATCAAAAATCTGTCTATCCGCATTGACGAAGCCATGCTGCACAAACTCCATTTCGTTGCCGACTACGAAGGCCGTTCTGCCAACAGTCAGGTCAACATCCTCATTCGGGACTGCATCCAGAAATTTGAAAAGGAGCATGGAGAAATCCCCATCAAGTGAACACATGCAAGAAAACAAAAAAAGCTGAAATCCTTATCATAACAGAGGATTCCAGCTTTCTTATTTTAATAGCCGGAATCCTTTTAATACAAAAGGTTTCGGCTGTTCTGTTTTTATCAGGATTTCGCGCAGATCCCTGTCTGTTCCTTTTTTTATGCTTGACATTTCAGCCTTTCCACTATATCATTAACATTGTTAATTAACTTCGTTAAGTGTATGGAGGTTCAGAAATGGAGATCGATTGGATGGATATGGTATATTACCAGCAGCAGGTACAAAAACTGACACGCCTGCTCCTGCCCGCAAAACAAACCAATCTCACCGTCAGCGAATGTGAACTGCTGGCATGGCTGTATCAGGAGCCGGAACAGAACGCCCCCGTTCTGCTGAGCCAGCGCAGCGGCATGAAAAAAGAAGCTGTCAGCCGTTGTCTGAAAAGCCTCATGGAAAAAAACTGCATCCGCAAGGAAAAACAGCCCCAGGATGAGCGGAGTTACAAAATCTTTTTGACAGATACCGGCGTGGAAGAACTGCAAAAAGGATACAAAATCATATTGCAGCCCTTTTACGACCTGTGGCGAAGCACAGGAGAAGATTTTGAGGCGTTTTTGCAGTATACAGACAAGATCGTTTCTCATATGAAAAAGGAAGAACAGGAGTGATGCCCATGAATTTTTATAATGCTTTACAAATGGACCCGGCGATATTGAAAGCGAAAATCGCCCAGTGTGATACCCCCGCGGAAAAACGGTTTTACTGGTTCGCTATGGCACTGCGTTCCCTGCTCATTGTAGGCTTTGCGGTTGTGTTCATCAGCGGCCTTGCGAAAGTATTCGGTCAGGACAACACCCCTTTGGCAGTGGCGCTGTTCTGTATCCTGCTAGGTATCCGTTTCGTAAATTTTGAATACTGTATGGGGGATTCCCTGGTGACATTGGGGGCCGCTCTGGCAATTTTTCTGTTCACACCCACCGCTGTGGCAGTGGCACCGCCTTATCTTGCCATTCCCCTGCATTTTGTGAGCTTTTTCCTGCTGCTCTATATGACTACGCAAAAGCCCGAACTGGGCAACGGCGGTCTGTACAGCTTTGCTTATGTATACCTGACAGGCAACCCTGTTTTCGGGGAAGCACTGGCAAGAAGAACCATGATGGCAGTGGTAGGCTATATCCTCTGCGCCATCATCCTGTACCGGAAACATCGCCACGCCCATGGGGAAGTTCGTTTCCACCATGTGCTTCAGCGGTTCGACCTACGCAATATTGTCCATCTGTGGCAGTTCCGTATGGCTTTGGGCGTTAGTCTGGTGCTGACCGCGGGACGGTTCTTCGGCGTGGAACGGTTCATGTGGATGGGCTTTGCCTGCGCCTCCCTGCTGTGTGAATATCCCTATTCCGACAGCGTCACCACTCGTTTCTGGCAGCGTATCATCGGGGTTTTCGCAGGCTCCGGCGCTTATCTGGTCATTTACCTGATTACACCCGATTCCCTGCATTTCCTGCTGGGGCCTTTGGGCGGTCTGTGCCTTGGCTTCTGCCGGGACTATCGTTATAAAACCGCTTTCAACTGCTTTGGTGCGCTGATGCTGGCAACCGGCATCTATGGTCTGGACAATGCTGTTGTGCTGCGTATCACAGACACCATTCTGGGCGTACTTTTCGCCTTGGTATTTACCTTCCTGTTCCAGAAACTGGTTTCCCAGAGAATCAGGGGCAATGCCTGCAAAGAATCTTAAATACAAAAACCACCCTTTTAGGGTGGTTTTATTTTTTCATTTCTTCTTTTACGATATTCACATACTGTCGAAAACCTTTTTCCTCTTTTTCAGGAAAGACAAAACCAAGGGCTTCCGCTGTTTTTTCTGCGGTCTGCCGAAAAAGGATACACGCCTGTTCGAGGGCTGTCCAGAAATGAGAAACGTCCCCATCAGGCAATGTTTCCAAATAAAGGTCATACTGTTCCTTAGGTAGATAATTTTTCAGATATTTTCCCAGCTTGCCGCAGGATACACCAAAATCCGACTGCGTTCCCACTTGCCACTGGAGCATCTGTTCCAGCATAGGCCGCACCAGTGCATGATAGGTTGTCATGGCAAAGGGCATCTCCTGCCGCGCCAAACCTTTCACCACATCGCACAGATTCCAGTAAAAGGCGTTGCAGCAGCCCAAAAATCCTTTTTCCGTGGGCTTTTGCACCCAAAATTCCTCGTCTGTCGGGGGAAATTGGGGCAGACAACCGATTTTATCCAACAAAGGCACAAACAGGCGGTTGCGGTTCTTCCCCTGCTCCATAGTTTCCAGGGTTTCCACGCCAATGTCGATGCGGTTGCCATCGGCAAAAAGCAGCAGCCAGGAATAGCTTTTGTCGTAATCCCCACGGATGCCGAACCGTTCTCCATAACCGAAATCGTCGTCCTGCTCCTGCTTCAGTATGACTTCGCCGAACACGTCCAGCCATGCAGGGTTTTTCCGAAAAGGTGCCACTTCCTTCACCACATACATGATGTCAAAGTCCTGATAGACATCTTTTGGCACATTTCCATTGGCACGGGAGCCTTTCAGATATGCCGCCAGCACCCGACTGTCTTGTCTTGCCGTTTCCAGAATCAAATCCATCATTTCCTGTTCTGTCCGCAATGTTTCCACCTCCGAAAAATAAGAAAAAAGCCGAAACCCAAAGGTTCCGGCGCCGTCCCTAAGAGGATTTGAACCTCCGGCCTACCGCTTAGGAGGCGGTCGCTCTATCCAACTGAGCTATAGGGACACATTTCTTTTCTATTTTATCACGTTCCCCCATTTCGTCAAGAGTGCTTTTCCCTTGTATTTTCTACTATTCCAATGGGGATTTCCTTTGACAGCCTTTATCCGCAGGCGGTATAATATATAATTAGAGTACGATTTTAACATAGAAAACGAGGAAAAAATATGATTCCCATTACCATAACATATACCCCCTACGCCGAAGGGGTGAAAATCATCGGCGTTACAGGACGGGCAGCGGAAATCCGCATTCCTGACCACATTGGCGGCTTGCCTGTCATTGCCATTGCCCCCTATGCCTTTGCGGTGCAGACGGAGGCAGAGGTAAATGAAACAGAAACGCCCGCCCAGCTTTCCTTTGCGGAAGGGGAGGACATGCCCAGAAAAGCCCCTCTGAAAGAAGTCACAGGGGAAGCCTTGAAACGGCTGTATCTGCCGGACACCATCCGGGAAATGGGTGCTTATGCCTTTGGGGGCTGTTCTGCTTTGGAGGTCATCCACCTGCCGGAACATCTCTCAGTACTGCCTGACCATGTTTTTGCAGGGTGCATTTCTCTGAAACAGATTGCCCTGCCGCCCCAGCTTTCCGTCATTGAGGGCTACGCCTTTTATGACTGCCGCAGTTTGGAAAAACTGCGGATTCCCGAAACAGTGCAGAAAATCGGGGCATACGCCTGCTACAACTGCCGGAAAATGGAGGAAATCAACATCCCAAGAGAAACCACTGACCTTGGCACGGGGCTGTTTCTGAACTGCGACAAGCTTACATCCATTTCCTTTGGCAGATGCCGCCACATTGCGGACTTGGTGGCAGTGCTGAACCACGAACTCCATTTGACTATGGATTTCGACGACGGAAACCGGGCAAAACTGCTGATCCCCGATTTCCAGTATGAATATATCGAGGACACCCCTGCCCGTCAGTTCCATCAGGTGAACTACGGCACAGGGCATCTGTTCCGTCAATGTATCGGCAATTCGGACATCGATTTCCGCCGCTTTGACGAGCTGTTTTACCTGACCAAGCGAGAGGACGGGGCACTCATGGTACTGCTTCTGACCATGTACCGTCTGGAATATCCCTACCGCTTGCAGGAAAACCGCAGACAGGACTATCTGCAATATCTGAAAGCGCATTTTTCCACTGCCTTTGGGTACTATACCCAGCAAGGCAGTCTGGACAAAATCCGCCTCTTTGCCCAGTGGGGGCTGATTACGGCGGAAAACATCGATTCTCTGCTGGAAATGGCAGGAGAAGCCAAAAAAACGGAAATCACGGGCTTTTTGCTGGAATACCAGCATGCCCATTTTGCAAAAAAGAAAAAATCATTTGATCTGTAAAGGGGGAAAACCATGAACGAAACCCATCAGCAGCTCATACAAATCGGCAGCCGCATATTGAGCGCCTCCCGCAATGAGCTTTATTTATCCATGCGGTTTCTGGACGTTGCCCTCAGCTCTCTGCGTTATGAAATGAACCTGTCCTCTCTCTATGTGGGAACGGACGGGGAAAAAATACTGTTCAACCCCCGGTACCTCATCCAGCGGTATCTGTCCGACCGGGTGCTGGTGAATCGGGCGTATCTGCACATGCTGCTCCACTGCCTGTTCCGCCACCCCTTCCATCAGGGCGACCGGGACGAGGAATACTGGAATTTGGCATGCGACATTGCCGTGGAATCCATGGTGGATGCCCTGCCTTTTAAATCGGTGCATCTGGTGGTATCCGACCGGCGGAATGAATGGTATGACAAACTGCGGCGAGAGCTGAAAGTCCTTTCTGCCGAGGGCATTTACGAAGTGCTGCAAAGGGAAAAACTGTCCATACAGGACTTCGGAAAGTTGCAGCTGGAATTCTGGGTGGACGACCATGTTTTCTGGGAAAAGAAAAAGGACGACGACCAGAATCAGGACGAAAACCAAGACGACAACAACAACCAGAACCAAAACGACCAGAACGACGAGCAGGAACAGCAGCGCCGACAGGAACTGGAGGAAAAGTGGCGTGACATCAGCGAAAAGATGCAGACCAATCTGGAAACCTTCTCCAAGGAAGCCGGGGAAGAAGCCGGCGACCTGCTGCAATACCTGAAAGTGGAAAACCGGGAACGGTATGACTACCGCCGTTTTCTGGAGAAATTCGTGACCCTCAAAGAGGACATGCAGGTGGACGACGACAGCTACGACTATATTTTCTATACTTACGGCTTGCAGCTCTACGGCAACCTGCCCCTCATCGAGGCTTTGGAATACAAGGAAGTGAAAAAGGTAGAGGAAATCGTCATTGCCATTGACACCTCCGAATCCTGCGAGGGGGAAGTGGTGCGCAAATTCTTAGAAGAAACCTACGCCATCCTGCGGCAGAACGAGAGCTTTTTCCATACCTTCCATATCCACATCATACAGTGTGACACCGTCATCCAGCAGGATAAAGTCATCACCTCCGCCGAAGAGATGGCGGCATACATGGAAGAATTTGACCTCAGGGGAAGCGGCGGCACGGACTTCCGTCCCGTATTCACCTATGTATCCAAACTCATTGAAGAAAAAGTCTTTCGCAATCTGAAAGGGCTCATTTACTTCACCGACGGCTGGGGACAGTTCCCCAAACGCCGCCCGCCCTACGAAACGGCATTCGTCTTTTTCGACGAGGGCATGTACAACGAACGGGAAGTACCCCCTTGGGCAATGAAAGTCATTTTGGGCAAAGAAGATCTGGAAATTTCGTATAACAAGGAGTAATGCTATGAATATCAAACAGGCAAAGGAAGAAATCAAGCATGCCATTGCCGCTTATCTGGCAAAGGACGCTTACGGAGAATATAAAATCCCTGTGGTGCGGCAGCGTCCCCTGCTGCTCATGGGGGCGCCGGGTATCGGCAAAACTGCCATCATGGAACAGGTGGCAAGGGAATGCGGCGTGGGGCTGGTGGCATACAGCATCACCCACCACACCCGTCAGAGTGCCATGGGGCTGCCCTTCATCAGCCACAAAAACTACGGCGGCAAGGAATATGCTGTCACAGAATACACCATGAGTGAAATCATTGGTGCTGTTTACGACAAAATAGAAGAAACAGGGCTGAAAGAAGGCATCCTGTTCATCGACGAAATCAACTGCGTATCGGAAACACTGGCTCCTGCCATGCTGCAATTTTTGCAGGCGAAAACATTCGGCTCCCATAAGGTGCCCGAAGGCTGGATCATCGTGGCAGCAGGCAACCCGCCCGAATACAACAAGAGCGTGCGGGAATTTGACGTAGTAACCTTAGACCGTGTGAAGAAAATCGACGTAGAGCCTGATTTTGCCGCATGGAAGGAATACGCTTGGAAACAGGGGCTCCATGGTGCCATCCTGTCCTATCTGGAAATCAAGAAAAACCATTTCTACGCCATGGAAACCACTGTGGACGGCAAGCGTTTTGCCACCGCCAGAGGCTGGGAAGACCTGTCCAACATGCTGCAGGTCTATGAGGAACTGGGCATTGCCGCTGACGAAACCCTCATCGTTCAGTACTTGCAGCACAAGAAAATCGCTAAGGATTTTGCCAACTACTTAGACCTTTACGAAAAATACCGCACAGATTACCGTGTGGGAGACATTCTGGCTGGGAACTACACCAAAGGTGCCGTGGAAAAACTCCAGGAAGCGCCTTTCGACGAACGCCTCAGCGTGATGGGTCTGCTGCTGAGCCGCCTGACAGAAGACTTTACAGCGGCTTATGACAAAGATTTGCAGACCGTACAGCTCCACGGCGTGCTGAAAGAAATCAAGGAACGTTTCGCAAGCCCTTACTGCGCTGAAACCCCTTGGGAAACCCTCACAGAATCCTACATGGAAGAAATCCAGAGCAAGTACGACAGAGAAAAGAAAGCGGGACTTCTGGACAAGCACAGCGCACAGGCATACCTTGCCACATTGCAGACCATGGAAGGCTATGTGCAGGCAGCCAAAGCCACAGGTCTTAGGGAAAAAGACGATGTATTCGGCATGATGAAAGAGAAATTCGCCCATGTGGTGGAAGATAGAGAAAACGCTATCTCCTACGCTTCCGCAGCACTGGACAACGCTTTTGCTTTCCTGGAAGAAGCCTTCGGTGCTGGACAGGAAATGGTCATTTTCATCACAGAACTGACTGCCAACTATTACAGCGTGAAATTCATCAGCGAAAACGGCTGTGAAAAATATTACAGCTACAACAAAGAGCTGCTCTTTGAAGAAAAGCAGAAATCCATTCTGGAAGATATCGAAAAAGCAAAGACCATGGTGGATCTGCTGTTTTAAGGAATAAAAAACCATCATTTATTAAAAAAATAATAGCTGGAATCCTAATATCAGGATTCCAGCTATTTTTATTTTCCATATTTTATTCTCTTGTAAACTCTGCCGCAATGGCATTGCCGTCTACTTCAATGATCAGACGGAATTCTCCGGCACCAATGCCGCCGCAGAGATTTTTCCAGTTGATAGGCAGTTCTACCGTTTCTCCGGCAGGTACCGCAACGGTTTCTTCGCCCCATGTCGCATTGGCAGTGCCTACAAATTCTTTCCAATTGCCGTCCGCGTCTTTCTTTTCCATGTGATACGCGTCACGATAGCTGATTTCCGCGTCTGTGCCGTTGGTCAGCAGGAATGTACCGCTGGTGGCTTTCAGGGTATCTTCTTTCAGTTCCAGTGTTACGCCTTCCATTTCGTTGACTGTGGCAAACTGGGTTTCCGGGTCGCCGCTGCATCCGGCAAATGCCACCATACACAACAATGCCAATAAAACCGCAATTCCTTTTTTCATTTCGTTTCTCCTTTATTACTGCAGTGTCTTTTCAATGAATGCTGCCAGTTCTTTTGCCGCTTTTTCCATACGTTCCATGTCTTTGCCTTCGATCATGACACGGATCAGGGGTTCTGTACCGGAAGTACGGATCAGCACACGGCCGTCTGCGGAAAATTCTTCTTCCAGTTTGGCAATGGCATGGCGGATGGCAGGTACTTCCATATAAGTATTTTTCTTTGCGTTATTGACGCGGGCATTTACCAGCACCTGAGGCATTACTTCCATGGCTTTTGCCAGTTCAGAAGCCTTTTTGCCTGTGCGTTTCATAACGGACAGCAGCTGGATGGCTGTGAGGATACCGTCACCGGTGGTGTTGTGATCCAGGAAAATGATATGACCGGACTGTTCACCGCCCAGATTGCGTTCCGCTTCGATCATACGTTCCAGAACGTAACGGTCGCCAACGCCTGCCTGTTCAATAGAAATGCCTTTTTCTCTGCCCATCATGGTCAGACCCAGGTTAGACATGACAGTACCAACGATGGTATCGTTTTTCAGTGTACCTTTTTCTTTCATATCCAGACCGCAGATAGCCAGGATTTTATCGCCGTCGATGAGTTCGCCGTTTTCGTCTACGGCCAGACAACGGTCTGCGTCGCCGTCGAAAGCGAAACCGATGTCTGCTTTATTTTCTTTTACAAATGCTTTCAGATCTTCCATGTGAGTGGAACCGCAGCGTTCGTTGATGTTTGTGCCGTCAGGTTCGTTATGGATGATACACAGTTTGGCACCCAGATTCAGCAGTGTGATGGGAGCCGCTTTATAGGATGCACCATTGGCACAGTCCAGAGCCACTTTGATGCCATCGAATTTTTCTTTTGTGGTGCTGCCAAGGAATGCGATGTAATCATCCAGGGCGTCTTCCGCTACGGTGTGGGTACCGATGGATGCCCCTGTGGGAGAAGGCAGAATTTCGGGATGGCTCAGGATGATGTTTTCGATTTCATCTTCCAGATCGTCGCTGAGTTTATAGCCCTGGCTGTTGAAAAACTTGATGCCGTTGTATTCCACTGGGTTATGAGAAGCGGAAATCACAACGCCTGCATCCAGACGATATTTCCGTACCAGATAAGCCACTGCGGGTGTAGGCACAATGCCTGCCAGCACTGCGTGAGCGCCTACGGAGCAGATGCCTGCTACCAATGCCGCTTCCAGCATATCACCGCTGATGCGGGTATCCATACCCACCAAAATGCGGGGTGCGTGTTTTGTTTCTTTTGTCAGTACATATGCGCCTGCACGTCCCAGCTGGAAAGCCATTTCCCCTGTCAGTTCTGTATTCGCTACACCGCGGACACCGTCCGTACCAAATAATCTACCCATTTTTTATTCAAACTCCTTACTTATTTTCTCCTATATTTTATGATTCTGTATCTGATTCATCACCGCCAACAGCCGTCACTTCCATGGTAACGGTGCTGTTGTCTGCCGTAATGCTGCTTGGCAGGTTCCAATCAATGGAAACGGTATGTTCACCTTCTGTCAGTACAGAAACGTCGATCTGGCCTGACAGGTCACTGCCTTCCACAGCCGCCAGCTGGCTTGCCTCACCGTTGATGGAAACGGAAATGCTGTCAGGCATATGATACTGGTACCCATCCTGGGGATTGGTCAAGTGAATCTGGTCAGAAGAAACCGTTACGGTCTTTTCTTCCCCTCTGTCCACATGAACAAGAACCTGTACCACAGCACTGCTGCCTTCTTCCAGTTTCACCCCTTCCGGCAGATAGTCGGAAAGCTGGAACGTACGGCTGATGGAGCTGGTTGCTCCGCTGACGTCAATCTGATCCAGAGAAATCACATTCAATTTCGCCAGATCTTCTTTGGCGCCAATGACGGAAATGGTTTTCGGGGTACATGTGATTTCCCCTAAATGATAGCCATCTGCCGGGCTGCCTGTTACGGAAACCTGAACAGGCACCTGTTTTGCCTCATTCAGGCTATAAGAAACGGTGACCGTATCCACGGAGAATGTAACGCTGCTTACGGTATTGCCGTCTTTGTCATATGCTACGGGTTTCACCTGCAAATCCATCTGCTGCACCGCATCTGCCGCATTGACAGGCAGGCGTACTGCCACAACGCTGTCCACTGCAGATTTTGCCCCTTTGACCATAATGGTTTCCGGGATCAGTTTCGGTGTTGACAGGTGGGTACCTTCTGTGACTTCCCCGTTCAGGGAAACTTCCAGAGGGAATTCCTTGGCTGCCAGGGTTTCCACTTGAATCTCCACACTGCCGGGGACTTTGCTCTCTACGGTATAACCTGTGGCACCGCCGCCAACGGAGGTTTCAACAGGCAATGTGATGGTATCGCCATCCTGAGCATAAGTCAAATCTGACAGATCCACACTGGCAGAAATCAAGTCCGCCTGCCGCTGACTGAGCCGATCCAGGGCCGTTCGCTGGGCTTTGACTTTGATGCTGATTTTCGTATTGGTCAAAGCTTCCCGATTGGCTACGGTGAGCCCACGGGCGGTCAATGTTTCTTCTCCCACCAATTGTAGGGTGGTGCTGTATGATCTTGTGTCAATGGGCTGATTGATGCTGATGACCATAAACCACATGGTAGTTGCAATGGCCACGGAAAGCAGTTTCCAGCCCAGGTCTTTCATGAGCAATTCCTGAAATCGTTTCATTTATCCTGCCTTCCTTTCCAAATCGCCAGTTTCTTTTTGGCGGATTGATGATCCTGTTCGGAGATCATGTTTTTCAATTGTTCCGGCGTCAAATCCCGATAAAGAACGCCGCCTCTTGCCACGGAAATCTTCCCCGTTTCTTCGGAAACGACGATAACATGGGCGTCAGAAACCTCGCTGGCACCAATGGCCGCCCGGTGTCTGGTACCCAGTTCCATGCTGACTTCGTTGCTGTCTGTCAATGGCAGGAAACAGGTGGCCGCCGCCACACGGTTCCGCCGGATGATCACCGCCCCGTCATGGAGGGGGGTGTTGTGTTCAAAAATATTGATGAGGAGCTGACTGGACACGATGGCATCGATGGGGATGCCTGTTCTTTCCAGATCGCCCAGAGGCACTTCCTGTTCCATAAGGATCAGAGCGCCTGTTTTTGCCGCGCCCATTTTGTCCGCCGCCTTGACGATTTCGTTCACGGTGCGGGCTGCGGCTTTTTCATCCCCGGCATCTTCGCCGCGGGTGAAGTAAGAAAAGATCTTTCCTTTGCCCAGCTGTTCCAAAGCCTTTCGCATTTCCGGCTGGAAAACGATGAGCAGTGCAATGATACCCATATTGATGGTGTTGGAAAGAACGAAAATGATGGTATGTAATTTCAAAAGGGCTGCCACTGCCGCAAAGGCAAAGATCACCAGTATCCCTTTGAAAAGGACCCAGGCACGGGTTTCTTTGATCCAGAAAATGACTTTATAGATGATATATGCCACAATCAGGATATCCAGCACATCCGTTATGCCAATGGACGGACGTACAAATTCTGTGATGCCCAGACCGCTGAAAAAGCTGTTCAAAAAATCCATTGTATCACACCCGATTCTTCTGATTCTAATAAAAATTGGTTCCAAAAAGCCGATACAGTATCAGTATATCATAAAGTAGAACAAAAGTGTGATTCTCTTGAAAATTTCAAAAAAAATTATGATATTTTTTTGTCAGAAAAAACAGGAAGGGAAAGATGCCCTTCCATCTGCCTGTCCTTTGGACAAGAAAACACCCCGCAGGACATCCAGTCCAACAAACGGGGTGTGATTTCTTATTTTATTGCTGACAGCAAAGGGTCATTTCTCGTCTTTTTTCATATAACGCTAGCTAAATTCCTTGGCGCTCATGGGTTTATCATAGAAATATCCCTGTCCGAAATTACATTTGAGCGCCTGTATCAGAGCTTCATCCTCCTGGGTTTCAATGCCTTCCGCAACGGTTGCAATGCCCAGTTTCCGGGCGAAGCTGACGATCTGTTCCAATATAATATAGCGGCGTTCTTCGTCCTCTTTAGAAACCTGACGCAGGAAGCCTCGATCCAGCTTCAATTCATCAATGTTAAGCTGATACAGCATATTCAAAGAGGAATATCCATTGCCAAAGTCATCCATGGAAATACGGAATCCCAGGGCATGGAGGGCTTCAATCTGATGGTTCAGCAGTTCCAGATTATCCGTGGCAACCCCTTCCAGTATCTCCAGCGTAATTAAAGATGGAGATACATGGTACCGATTCAGTATCTGCATAAGGTTGTCTGGATAATGCAGGTCAGAAAACAGCATCTTGGACTGATTTACGGAAATAGGCACAGGCGTCAGGCCTGCATCCTTCCATGCCTTGATCTGCTCACAGGCCCGTTCTACCATATAAAGATCCAGCTTTAGACAAAAGCCGTTTTCCTCAAACAGCGGGATAAACTCATTGGGATAGCGGTAAGAGCCGTCTGGATTCTGCCAGCGCACCAAAGCTTCCGCTCCCACCAAGCCTTCGTTCTTCATGCCGAACTTAGGCTGTAAGAACAATTTGAACTCTTTATTCTGCAAAGCCGGATACATCTGGCTTTCGATGCTGTTTTTCTTCCGTACGGCATTATGCATGTCATGATTGTAAAAGGCAATATCCGTATGGTGGGTATGTTCGATGCTCTGCATAGCCAGCAGAGCTTTTTCCCGTTCTTCTCCGATAGCAACACCGGCATAAAGAGAAAGATCATAACTGAATTCGCCATATTCCAGAGAAGATGCTCTGATCTGCTCAATGATGACAGCCAGACGTTTTTTGATGGATTCCTCGTCTGTATCCAACAGCAGCAGGTAAAACAGATCCGCTGTGTCACGGCAGAAGAACTCCCCTTCTTTCAGATTATGATTCAGCACATTTTCCATATAACACAGCACCCGATCCCCGCGCATTCTGCCAAACAGGTCATTGATGCCTTTGAAGTTATGGACATTCAAGGCTGCGGTGCTGAAAGGCTGTTTTGTTTCCAATATCTGCTGGAAGCTCTCGTCAAAGTGGGCTGTATTTTTTGCCCCGGTGATAGGATCTTCATAGGCCAGACGGATCAGTGTTTTGATATTTTGGCTAAAGACACGGCGTCCGCTGTAAAGCAGCACATTCATGAGGATCAGCATCAATGTCATAAGCACGCCAAAGATGGTCAAAGCATCTCCCAAGGAAGCGGAAGACCCCCAACCTTATTGGCGCAGAACAGATACCATCCATTGACATCCAGCGGCACCAGATAAAAATGCATGCGATTGCCTTCGTAGGTATATTCTCCGCAGACGGACTCTCCTTTTTCCAAAGCAGCCCGCATTTCCTCTTTGGTCTGTTCAGAGAAAACATCCCCCTCATAAAGGTTTTTCATTTCCTCGTCCACCAATGTATTTTCCGACCGAACCAGAAACATACCGTTATCGGCAATGAGGTGCAGATAGCCTGCCCCGCCCATGACCGTTTTGCCGTCGGTGGCATCTGTGAAAATATTGATGGTATCTCCGGCTGCCAGTGCCCCAACGACCTCCCCGTTTTCAAACACGGGAACAGCGTATACAAATATCTTCTCATCCAGTGCCTGACTTCTGAAAATCTTGGAAATGGTATTTTTCCCTTGGAGGGCGGACTCCATGACCTCTACGGCGTAGGGATGCAGGTCATCCATGGTGATGGCCTCTACCTCGCCGGATTCTGTTGTATGCATGAGGCCTGTGCCGTCTTTACGCATATAAACCATGCTGACAAAGTCATTGGCGGCATCGGTTTCCATCAGGCTTTGTCCCAGTTGCCTGGGGTCATCGGTAATGGTACTGACTTCGTATGCCTTAGACAGTGTGGTCAGTATTTGCAGGTTTTTATCCATCTGTCTGAGCAGCCGTCCTTTATATTCCGCTGTTTCCGCCTGGAGCTGCGCATGTTCCGCTTCATGGGCAGATTTCATGATATAGCCAAAAATACCAAAACCAATGGCACTGAGCAACAAGCTGCCGATGATGGTAATGATCGTAATGCGGCGCAATTGTTTTGTCAATTTCTTCTCGTCCATACTAGCCTCCTACACTGCAAACCTCCTGTTGTGTCTTTGTCTTTTCCCAGCAAGGCAATTAGGCACAGCTTGTTTTTTTCTTATGTTCGTCTGTTCTGAATGATCTGCGCATTGGCCTCCCACTGAGGCATGGGATGGCTGAAACGGAATCCCTGGATCACATCACAATGGATTTCCTGCAGGGCACGCACCTGTTCATCTGTTTCCACCCCTTCGGCAAGAATGGTCATATTCAGCTCATGCCCCACCTGGATCATGGCCTTCAATATGGCTGTGCCAATGGGTGTCGTCACATGATCCACCAGACCTTTATCCAGCTTGATCCCGTCGATGGGGTATTTTTGCAGATCATAAAAAGATGTAAAACCTTCGCCAAAGTCATCCAGGGCAACTCTGACGCCATATTTTTTCAGCGCAATGATATTCTGCCGAATCTGGGCGGCATTTCTGACAGAAACGCTTTCCGTGATCTCCAGAATCAGCAGTTCTCTTGGAAATGTAAATCCATTCATAATCTCCTGTACCTTCTGGACAAAATCCGCTGCCGCAAAGGTATCACGGGAGAAATTACAGGAAACGAAAAAGGTATCTACGCCTTCTTTCAAAAGACCCTTTAAGAAGAAGCATACCTCTTTCAGGCAGTAATAGTCAAGTCGGCTGATCATTTTTTCCCGTTCCATAAGGGGAATAAACATACTGGGCAGCAATACGCCCTTTTGGGGGTGCTTCCAGCGGGAAAGAGCTTCCCCGCCCACCACGGCAAAATTTGCCGCATCCACATAGAACTGGATATATAATTGGAATTCTTTTTGGGCAAAGGCCTGTTCGATGCTGGCTTGCAGGTGACGCTCCTGCATGAACTGATCCATCATGCCTTTGGAGCAGCGCAGATACCTGCAATCCTCTTTTTCCGCTCCATAAGCTCCCTGAGAAGCCTGGAAAATGATTTCGTTGAGTTCTCTGTCCTCTGCTCTAAGGGCATAAATACCCGCATAAATATTGGTCTCGTAAGGCTTGCCATAGAGCTTTGCATAATCATGGATTCTGTCCAAAATAGCCGTGAGCCATGCATCTGTTTTGTCTGTGCCGCCCGTAAGTTTCAGCATGATAAAGCCGTGTTCCGATACCCTTGCCAGAATATCGCTGTCCTGGGTATATTCCCCCAGAACAACAGCGCAGTAACGGAGGAATTCATCGGTTTCCTGTCCGCTGCTGAGTCTGCGCAGGCGGTCTGTATCCACATAGAAATACACCGCCTGATACAGGATACGATTTTTGTCATTGATATATTGTTTATAATACCGTTCCAGATATTCCATATTCCCCAGTCCTGTGGTTTCGTCTGTTTCCACATTCTGCTGGCTTTCTTTCAGTCTCCTGCGGTATCGGCGCACCGTCAGCAGCAGCACCGCCGCCATGACCAAAAGGGCAGCCCCCATGGCGCCCATTGTCCAGTACATCCCCTGGGTATTGGGCGGCGTTTCCACGGAAGCCATCAAAAGCCCCGTCACTTCCGCAGGAGACACCTGTTCCAGATAAGCCCGCAAGTTCGACTGAAAGGCGTCGGGAGCGGCTTCCGTAAAGTAGAGGGCATAAGCATTTTCTCCGGGAAAAAGCGTAACGACGCCGGTATTTTCCAGCTGTTCCTCCTCTGCTTCATAGCCAGAAAACAGGTCTACCTGCTTCTGCTGGGCTAGCTCCTCCCGGTGGTCTGTGCCATCTGCCTCATAATATACGATTTCATATGTACTTTGGTCAGAAAATTCCGCCAGCAGCTCTGGGATGACCCCCGCATAGGTCTGGGTATCTTTATCAAAATACTCCAAAGGATAGGCGTCGGGATTTCCCGCAACATAAATCAAAGTCTTTTCTTCCACAGTCAGCACCTCTGTCTTTACGCTTCTTCCGTAGGGTTCCTTTCAAACAAAGTCATGTTATGACGAGGACAGGCGGATTTCACCGTCCGAATCTGCATTTCCACTTCCTCAGACTGGGCATCCATAGACTGAAGCATGCCGCAGACCATTTCACGCACTTTCGCAATCTGTTTATGATACTGATTCAGTTCTTTTGCCCCTTCTTCCAGTTTTTTCTCCCATTCCGCGCGCTCTTCCTGCATTTTTGCCTGGGCTTCCTGCTGAAGCTCATCCTTATACCGAACAGCCTCCATGAGAGCTGAAGCAACATTCATCTGTTCTTTCTTCTGCTCCTCCAGTTCTTTTCTCACACGGCTCAGTTCTTTTTCCAGAGCGGCAATCTGTGTGCGGTACTGCTCCTCCTGGGTTTTCTGTTCCGTCACTTTTTCCGCCAGTTTTTCGGAAAATTCTTCTTCCATCATGGTGATATATTCATAAACACTGGCTTTTTTGTAGCCCCAAAAACCTTTTTTTCAGTTGATCTAATTTCATATGAAAACCTCCCTTTTATTTGAACCGTATCTTTTTCCGTTCGATCCTGCCCCAAGCGTGTTTCCGATGGCGGTATCCCACCAGAGCCGTTGCCCGCACCCACGCCAGCACCAGACGCAGACAGGAAACCTCCACCATACAAAGCCCGATGGCTTTGAGCACATCGGAAAAGGACAGCTTCAAGTCCACCGTATAAATGCGGGCAAAAAACGCCGTCAGCGACAAAATAGCGGAGTACACCACATAAATGACGAAAAACAGTATCATAAATGGCACATTAATCAGGTCTACGGCAAATGCCAGAGCAATGGTGAGAATCCCAAAGACCTCAATATAAGGTGAAAGCAGCTCATAGACCAGAAAATACAGATAGGAAATCAATCCCACAAGGCCATATTTCGGATTCAGGAAAATACGTCTGTGGCGCATCATGCTCTGGAACAGCCCGATATGCCACCGTCTGCGCTGTTTGCACAAATCCCCCAGTTTCTCCGGCGCCTGTGTCCAGCAGACGGCATCTGTGGCATAGCGGATACGATAAGGGATGCTATTTTCCCTGCAATATACATGAAGCTTTACCACCAATTCCATATCTTCACCGATGGTGCCGGGATCATATCCCCCTGCTTCCACAACGGTGTTTTTATGAAACAACCCAAAAGCGCCGGAAATGATAATACTGCCGTTGAATCGGTCAAAAAGTATCCTTGCTGCCAGAAAAGAACGGTCATACTCCAACACCTGCATACAGGGGATGATCTGGTCGGGCATACGATAAGACACCACATGTCCGTCGTGGATTTCCGTTCCGTTGCAGGGACGGACAACGCCGCCTACTGCCACCACACTGCCGTCCTCCAACACAGGACGGACAATCTTTTCCAGTGAATCATACTGAAGCACCGAATCGGCGTCCATACAGATGAAATAGGGATATTTCGCCGCATTGATGCCCACATTCAAAGCGTCTGCCTTGCCGCCGTTTTTCTTGCGGATGAGAGTAATGGGCACCTTCCATTCGTAGCTTTCATAAATAACTTCCTCAGGTTGGCAGGGGATCTTCCGCTGTATGGGGCGGCTGATCTGCTGCATGTGAAAAGCATCCCGCACCACTTTGGATGTGTCGTCGCTGGAACCGTCGTCCACAACGACAATCTCATACAATTTATAGTCCAAAGCAAGCAAAGAACCGATGCTTGCCTCAATGGTCACTTCCTCGTTATAGGCAGGCACCACAATGGTAACGGGCACATAATATTCCCCCAGCAGTTCGTTTTTCAGCTGGTTCCGCCGCTTCATTTTATACAGCTCAGAAGTGCCGACAGTCACCGCCAGAAACAGAAAACTGGCATAACCGATCATATAGAGGACGAAAAAGATACCGACGCCATCAAAAAATTGTTTAAACGCATCCATGCCCCTTTACACCTCCAGACTTTGCAGTTTGCGGGATTCCAGCCGATACATGAGCATTTCGGCACATTAAAAAACTACCCCGCCAACAAAACTATTTTTGTGAAAGGGGATGTTGCCGATAAAATTGCATTTATTAAATCCGGGCAAGTACGCGCAGTCGTTACAAATCCCGCTGGCGACGAAACAACTCTATTCTATATGGGAAAGGGAAATATCTTTGGTTCTGACTCTCTGGTTCCAAATCCAGTAGTCGTTGTAAACGTAGAAACCATTACTCCTTGCGAATTATATATGCTTCCAGCAAAACAATTCCTGGAAATCTGGCATAAACATAATTTCCCCATTCAGGAATTGCTTGCACATTATCTAAAGCGTATTTCCCTGTTGTCAGACTATATCTGCTGCTCTCATTTCACAAATGCCAAACAGAGAGTTGCCTATTTCCTTCATTCCTACGCAAATATTCACGGTCGCACCATCTCTTTGACAAATGAGCAAATCGCTGCCATTACCGGCGCAAATCGAATTTCTGTTAACCGCATTTTGAACTCTCTTGCTCAGGAAAACATTGTAAAACTGGAATACAAAAAAATTATTGTGTTAAATGAGGAAGAGCTCATTAACATCTTTAATGGCTTAGGATACTTCTTAGACTAAGATGCCACAAAGAGCCATAGATATACAAAAAAACAAAATTATACAGTTGTTTATTCATTTTTGAAACTGGCAAAAAATGCGTTTTCTTTATTTTTAAACAAATAACAGAAACCTTTAAAGGAGACATAACTGCGATCCTGTGAAAGTATGTGAGGGGATATTACGAACATCAAAACTCCCTCAGATGAGTGACGAATTTTCAAAAAAAGAATAAGTCCTGTTTCAAAACAGATCCATTGATTTTTGACACAGGACTTGTTTTATTTCCATTTCGATTTATCTTTCTGATAAAAACAGATTTTATCTGGTACAAAAAAAGGCGTTTTCTCCTTCGAGAAAACGCCTTTTGAATTTCTATTTAAAATCTTAGTACAGTTTTGCACCTGCCGGGATTCTATCATCCACCATCAGCAGGTTCAGACCTTCGTGACCATCCACTTCATGTACAGCGGAGATCAGCATACCACAAGAGTCAATGCCCATCATGTTACGAGGAGGCAGGTTTGTGATAGCGATGCATGTCTTGCCTACCAGTTCTTCAGGTTCATAGTAATCGTGGATACCGCTCAGGATCACACGATCTGTGCCGCTGCCGTCATCCAGCACGAATTTCAGCAGTTTTTTGCTCTTAGGCACTGCTTCACATGCTTTTACTTTTACGGCTCTGTAATCGGATTTCGCAAATGTATCGAAGTCCACGAATTCTTCAAACAAAGGTTCTACCTTTACGTTGGAGAAGTCGATTTTTTCCGCAACGGGAGCAGCCACAGGAGCTTTTGTTTCTGCTTTCTTAGGCATGTCCAGGGGTTTCATTGTGGGGAACAGAATAACGTCTCTGATGGAAACGGATTCTGTCAGCAGCATAACGAATCTGTCGATACCTACGCCCAGACCGCCTGTGGGAGGCATACCATATTCCAGAGCTGTCAGGAAGTCTTCATCGATCATGTTTGCTTCGTCGTCGCCTGCTTCTCTCAGGTATTCCTGATATTCGAAACGATGACGCTGGTCGATGGGGTCATTCAGTTCGGAGTATGCGTTGCCGTATTCTCTACCAACGATAAACAGTTCGAAACGTTCTGTGAATTCCGGTTTATCGGGTTTTCTCTTTGTCAGAGGAGAGATTTCTACGGGATAGTCAATGATGAATGTAGGCTGAATCAGGTTCTTTTCTACGAATTCTTCGAAGAACAGGTTCAGGATATCGCCTTTTACATGACGTTCTTCATATTCTACATGATGTTCGTCAGCGATTCTCTTAGCTTCTTCCGTATCAGCTACCTGGTCGAAGTCTACGCCGGAGAATTCTTTAACGGCGTCAACCATAGTCTTTCTTGCGAAAGGTTTGCCCAGATCCAGTTCGTGACCGCCGTAAACCACTTTTGTGGTACCCAGTACGTTCTGGGCAACGGTACGGAACATTTCTTCTGTGATATCCATCATGCCGTTATAGTCTGTGTAAGCCTGATACAGTTCCATCAGGGTGAATTCGGGGTTATGACGAACGGAGATACCTTCGTTACGGAATACACGACCGATTTCATACACACGTTCAAAACCGCCAACGATCAGACGTTTCAGAGGCAGTTCCAGAGCGATACGGCAGTACATGTCGATATCCAGTGTATTATGGTGTGTGATGAAAGGTCTTGCGGAAGCGCCGCCGGGAATGGTCTGCAATACAGGTGTTTCCACTTCCAGGAAGCCCTTGCCGTCCAGGAATTTACGGATTTCTGTGATGATGCGGGAACGTTTGATGAATGTGTCACGCACTTCGGGGTTTACGATCAGATCCAGATATCTCTGACGGTAACGCAGTTCCTGGTCTTTCAGACCGTGGAATTTTTCGGGCAGTACCTGCAAGCTCTTAGACAGCAGTGTTACTTCTTTTGCGTGTACGGAAACTTCCCCTGTTTTTGTTTTGAATACGAAGCCTTTGATGCTGATCAGGTCGCCGATGTCGAATTTTTTGAATGCGGCATAAGCTTCGTCGCCGATGTCGTTACGGCTTACATAAGACTGGATGTTGCCGTTTCTGTCCTGGATGTTGCAGAAAGACGCTTTACCCATGATACGTTTGCTCATAAGTCTGCCGGCGATAGCAACGTCTTTTTCTTCCAGTTCTTCGAAGTTATCTTTGATTTCATCGCTGTGATGTGTTACTTCGCATTTTGTAATTTCAAAGGGGTCTTTGCCTTCAGCCTGAAGCTGTGCCAGTTTTTCCCGTCTGATTTTAATCTGTTCGCTCAGTTCCTGCTGTGTCATTTCCTGTGCAGGCTGGTTGTTCTGTTCTGCCACTTTGTTTTCCTCCGTTTCCGTGTTCTCTTATGCAAAAATAAAATTATTTCTGGATGTTCAGAATCTTAAATGCCACTTCGCCGTCGGGTGTGTCTGCCATAACGGTTGCGCCAACCTTCTGACCCAGCAGCGCCATGCCCAGAGGGGATTCGTTAGAGATTCTGCCGTTCATAGGGTCTGCTTCTGTGGAACCAACGATGGTATATTCCATTTCTTCGTCAAATTCCACGTCCAGTACTGTTACTTTGGAGCCCAGGTTGACTACGTCCATTTTCAGTACGTCTTCGTCGATGACTTCCGCGTTGCGCAGCAGGTTTTCCAGCTGTACGATACGGCTTTCGATTTCGCCCTGTTCTTCTTTCGCAGCGTCATATTCGGCGTTTTCAGACAAGTCGCCCTGTCCTCTTGCTTCTTTGATCTTTTCTGCTACTTCTTTTCTGCGTACGGTTTTCAGGTTTTCCAGTTCCTGTTCCATTTTTTTCAGACCGTCATAGGTCATGACTACTTTTTTTGCTTCTGCCATTTCTTATTTCATCTCCTTGCGGGTTTTATCCAATTTTTCAAAAATAGGGATTTTCCTTGATATTACAAGGAAAAGGGAGGGCTTACCGAAATGCCCTCCGAAAATTCATTGATAAATTATATACTAAGGTAAGTAATTTTGTCAATGTTTTCTCCCGGGAAAATGCGATTTTATCCCTGTTTTTTCGGAATTTTTCGTCTTTTTCCACCCAGAAGAAAACCAACGGGACAAAGCTGTCCCAGCTGGGCTTTTGCCTCCGCCGCTTTTTCCGCTCCCAGCGCGTTAAAATATGCCCGAAACATCTGGTTTTCACAATATGCACAGGCTTCTGTCAGGGCGCCTGCTTCCATCTCTTTTTGGGTGCCGAAGAAAAAGCCGTCTGCCGCCAGCACATCCGGGCGGCGAAGAGCAATACTCTCCGTAACGGTACCATTGCCCACCAAATCCAGAAACACAGCCCCTTCCGCCAGCGCATAAGCCATGGCGCCATTGCCCTTGGCACAGGAAAGCACCACATCCGCCTCTCGAAAAACCCCATAGCCTACGGAGCTGAACACTTCCACCACCAGCCCTCTTTCCTCCAGAAACCGTTCCTGCCAGGACACGAAAAAAGGCTGGCGGTCTGTGAGGATGCCCAGACGGTTCACCCAGCCGGGTAAAGCCGCCAGCACCGCTTCCGTTTCCCATCCGCCGCCGTCTGCCACCACAAAAGATGCTCCTTCCGGCCGTTTGCCCATGGCTTCCAGTCCTGTGGCTGCCCCTTCCGCTCCGAATATGGCATAGAGTTTTCGTCCTGTGGCAAAGGGCAAAATATCTTGGGGCAGGTCTGCCGCCATGGGAGAAAGGGCGATTTTTGCCCCCTGCTTTGCTGCCTGTTCCAGCAGCTCTCTGGCTTTTTCCCGCCATGGAGGCAAAAAACAGCCATCCCGGTCTGTTTGCAAACACCAGCAGCCCTCTGCTGTTTCCACCCAGGGGCAATACTTCAGCTGCCATTTCTCCGCCAATCTTTCCGGCAGTTTCCCCACCCATTTGGGACGGTGCCGCTGGGATTTCTGCCGCAGACATGTGATGTTGATGATTTCCATGGAAACACCTCCCATTTTGTTAATTCATAAACAATCTTTTTGCATTTTTTGTCATACAATCCTTTGTTTTTTCGAGATTTAGGCCTTTGTTTTTCTTGATTTTCCTGTTGTTTCCATTTCCGCGGAAATGTCACCGCCTGTTATTTTGGCGATGTATCAACGAAAATACAATAAATTATTGTTTTTTCTTTTTTCCGTACACAGATATTCCATCTCATTTTTGCTCTATTTTTCCTGTTTTCTCCTTTTTCCCGAATTTTTTATGGGCAAATTGCATAAAATTCCCGTCGAATGTCAAACAAATTGACTTTTTTTATTTTCTTCTTGGTAATTTCTTGACAGTGTATGCAGAATACATTATCATAAAATTACAGTTATTACGGGGACATTTTATTTATATGAAAGGAGTTTTTCCATGAACACAAAAATTATGAAAACCATGGACGGGAATGAAGCAGCTGCTTATATCTCTTACGCATTTACAGAAGTAGCTACCATTTACCCTATTACCCCCTCTTCTCCCATGGCAGAACACGTTGACAGCTGGTCTGCAAACGGCAAGAAGAACATCTTTGGTCAGACAGTACGTCTGGTAGAAATGGAATCCGAAGCAGGTGCCGCAGGTGCTATGCACGGCGCACTGGAAGCTGGTACTCTGACAACTACATACACAGCTTCTCAGGGTCTGCTGCTGATGATCCCCGGCATTTACCGTATTGCCGGTCAGCTCAAACCCGGCGTATTCCATGTAAGCTCCAGAACTGTTGGTACACATGCTTTCTCCATCTTCGGCGATCATTCCGACGTTATGGCTTGTCGTCAGATTGGTGTGGCAATGCTTTCCTCCGCTTCCGTACAGGAAGTTATGGACCTGGGCGGCGTAGCACATCTGGCAGCCATCAAAGGCAGCGTACCTTTCATGCATTTCTTCGACGGTTTCCGTACTTCTCACGAACTGCAGAAAATCGAAGTGATGGACTACGAAGACATCGCAAAACTGCTGGATGAAGACGCACTGCGCAAATTCCGCAAAAACGCGCTGAACCCTGAACATCCCGTACAGCGTTCTACCGTACAGAACCCCGACGTATTCTTCCAGAACAGAGAAGCACAGACACCTTTCTATACACGTCTGCCTGAAATCGTGGAAAACTACATGCACGAAATCAACAAAATCACAGGCAGAAACTATCAGCTGTTCAACTACTTCGGCGCACCCGATGCAGAACACGTTCTGATCGCTATGGGCTCCATCACAGGCGCTGCACAGGAAGTTGTAGAACACCTGACAGCAAAAGGCGAAAAGGTTGGTTTCCTGCAGGTTCACCTGTACCGTCCTTTCTCCCTGAAACATTTCCTGGGCGCACTGCCTGAAACAGCAAAAGTTGTTACCGTTCTGGACAGAACAAAAGAACCCGGCGCACTGGGCGAACCTCTGTACCAGGATGTATGTTCCGCACTGACAGAAGCAGGCAGAACTCCTCTGGTACTGGCAGGCAGATATGGTCTGTCCTCCAAAGACGTAACACCCGCACAGGTTGTTGCTGTTTTTGACAACATGAAAGGCGAAAAGAAAAACCACTTCACCGTTGGTATCATTGACGACGTTTCCATGACATCCATCGAAGTTGGCGCAGAACCCGAAGTAACAGACGCAAGCACAATCGCATGCAAATTCTGGGGTCTGGGCTCCGACGGTACTGTTGGCGCAAACAAAAACTCCATCAAGATCATCGGTGACCATACAGATAAATACGCACAGGCATACTTTGAATATGACACCAAAAAATCCGGCGGTATCACAAAATCTCACCTGCGTTTCGGTGATGTGCCTATCCGCTCCAGCTATCTGGTATTCAAAGCAGACTTTGTGGCATGCCACAACCAGTCCTACATCTCCAAATATGATATCGTTTCCGAAATCAAACCCGGCGGTACTTTCCTGCTGAACTGCGGCTGGAAAGGCGAAGAACTGGAAAAACATCTGCCTGCTGAAGTAAAACGTTACATCGCAAACAACAACATCAATTTCTATACCATCGACGCTGTTGAAATCTGCCGTGAAATCGGTCTGGGCAACAGAACAAACTCCGTTCTGCAGTCCGCATTCTTCAAACTGGCAAACATCATCCCCGTTGATGACGCAGTTGGCTACATGAAAGCAGCCATCGAAAAATCTTACGGCAAAAAAGGCGAAAAAGTCGTTAACATGAACTATGCGGCCGTAGACGCAGGTCTGACAGGTCTGGTGAAGATCGACGTTCCCGAAAGCTGGAAAGACGCAAAAGACGTGGACAAAGAAGAAATCAAACGCGTTCTGCCTGAATACGTTGAAAAACTGCTGGTTCCCATGAACGCACTGAAAGGCGATTCCCTGCCCGTATCCGTATTCGTTGGCAGAGAAGACGGTACTGTACCTCTGGGTACTTCCGCTTACGAAAAACGTGGTGTTGCCATCGACGTTCCCGAATGGGATGCAACAAAATGTATCCAGTGTAACCAGTGTTCTTACGTATGTCCTCACGCATGTATCCGTCCTTTCCTGCTGACAGAAGAAGAAGCGAAGAACGCACCCGAAGGCTATGTAACAGAACCCGCAAAAGGCGCTGGCGAAATCGCTCAGTATCGTTTCCGCATCCAGGTGGATCCTCTGGACTGCCAGGGCTGTGGTGTCTGCGTAACAGCATGTCCCGCAAAAGAAAAAGCACTGGTAATGAAACCTCTGGATACACAGATGCACGAACAGCCTAACTGGGACTTCTCTCTGGCTCTGTCCGATAAGAAGAACCCTATGGACAAATACAGCGTAAAAGGTTCTCAGTTCGAACAGCCTCTGCTGGAATTCTCCGGCGCATGTGCAGGCTGCGGCGAAACAGCTTACGCAAAACTGATGACACAGCTTTACGGCGACCGCATGTATCTGGCAAACGCAACAGGCTGTACACAGGCTTGGGGCGCTGCTGCACCTTGCGTACCTTACACAACAAACAAAGAAGGCTGGGGCCCCGCATGGAGCAACTCCCTGTTTGAAAATAACGCAGAATTCTCCCTGGGTATGGTTCTGGCAGTAGAACAGCAGAGAGAACGCGTAACTATGAAGCTGAAAGAACTGCTGGCTCTGGTAGACGACGCAGATCTGAAAGCAGCGGCTGACGTATGGCTGGCTAACTACGACGACGGTCACAGAAGCAAAGAAGACACCAAAGTTCTGCTGGCAACTCTGGAAAAAGTTTCCGTAAGCGGCGAAGCAGCAGATCTGAAAGCCTTCATCATGGACAACAAAGAACACCTGACCAAGAAATCCATGTGGATGTACGGCGGCGACGGCTGGGCATACGACATCGGTTACGGCGGTCTGGATCACGTACTGGCTTCCGGCGCAGACGTAAACGTACTGGTTGTTGACACAGAAGTTTACTCCAACACAGGCGGTCAGTCCTCTAAAGCAACACCTATCGGCGCTGTGGCACAGTTCGCAGCAGGCGGTAAAGCAACTGTGAAGAAAGACCTGGGTATGCTGGCAATGAGCTACGGCTACATCTACGTTGCACAGGTTGCTCTGGGCGCTAACCCTGCACAGCTGATCAAAGCCCTGAAAGAAGCAGAAGCTTACAAAGGTCCTTCCCTGATCATCGCTTATGCGCCTTGTATCAACCACGGTATCTCCAAAGGCATGGCAAACGCACAGCTGGAAGCAAAACTGGCAGTGGATGCTGGCTACTGGTTCCTGTACCGTTACAACCCCGATCTGAAGAAAGAAGGCAAGAATCCTTTCATCCTGGATTCCAAAGAACCTTCCATGGATTACAACGACTTCATCATGGGCGAAGTTCGTTACGCTTCCCTGGTTCGCACCTTCCCCGAAACAGCAAAAGTGCTGCTGGCTGAAGCTGCTGACAAGGCGAAAGAAAAATACGAAGCATACAAGAAGCTTGCAGAACAATAACCCCGTAACACTGTTTGCAGGCAATGAGAAACCTGGCGAGTCAGCCGGCTTTGCCGGCTGAGCCTCTCCCCCTTGCAGACAGAGGGGCTCTCAGCAAGGCTCCATGAATATTTGTGATAGACTCTGGGAAAAAGAGGTCATGTCCTTTGGGGGGCTTCATCAGAAGAAAATTTTCTTTTGATGACAGCCGCCACAGTTTCCCTTAAGAAATCAAGGAAATGAAAAACCAATGTTTTCTTAAGGGAAGCCTGCTGGACATGCCTCTTTTTCTATTGTGTAGAAATTCCATATTTTCCCATTGTATGAATATCCATACATCATTTTCTTCAATTGTAAAAAAAGTACAAAAAAATACATATTCTTTTGTCAAAAATCCTTGTCAAGGTTTTCTTGTATCTTTATAATAAGGAACGGATAAAAATTCAATGAGAAAAAGATACAAATAGAAAAGGAGTGTTTACATTGACGAGCCAAAAGAAAAAAATGCCTCTGGCTTTCTGGATCTTCATTGGTCTGATCATCGGTATCGCAGCAGGTTTGCTGCTGATGAACGCAAATCTGTTCGGCATGACCGGCGTTGACTTTGCGAAGGCTTATATCCAGCCCTGGGGTACCATTTTCCTGAACCTGTTGAAATTCATCGTCGTGCCCATTGTTATGTTCTCCATTGCGGCCGGCGTCATCTCCATGAAGGACATTCGCCGTGTAGGCGCCATCGGTGGCAAAACACTGATTTATTACATGTGCACCACCGCTTTTGCCGTAACACTGGCACTGATTCTGGCAACCCTGTCCAAAGGCCTGTTCGTTGTGTTGGACCCCTCCGGCGCTTCTTATACCCCCGCAGAAGCCCAGAGCGTCATGGATACCATCGTGAATATCTTCCCCTCCAACTTTGTGAAGCCCATGGCTGAGGCTTCCATGCTTCAGGTTATTGTCATTTCCCTGTTTGTGGGCTTCGGCATCCTGCTGGCTGGGGAAAAAGGCATCCTTGCCGGTCAGGTGGTAGAAAGCTTCAATGAAGTGTTCCTGAAAGTCATGGACTTCATCATCAAGCTGTCCCCCATCGGCGTTGCCTGCCTGATCTGCCCCGTTATTGCGGAAAACGGCCCTATGCTGCTGACAAACCTCATCATGGTACTGGCTGTGGCATATGTAGGCTATATCGTACACATGGTTGTGGTATATTCCCTGACTATCAAGACACTGGGCGGCGTTTCTCCTATGAAATTCTTTAAGGAAATGATGCCTGCTATGATGATGGCATTCTCCTCCGCTTCCTCCGTGGGCACACTGCCCTTCACCATGGAAGCTGCGGAAAGACTGGGTGCCCGCAGAGAAGTAGCCGGTTTCGTACTGCCTCTGGGCAGCACCATCAACATGGACGGTACCGCCATCTATCAGGGTGTCTGTGCCGTATTCATCGCCGCTTGTTACGGCGTTGACCTGACACTGGGTCAGATGATCACCATCGTACTGACAGCTACACTGGCTTCCATCGGTACAGCAGGTGTTCCCGGCGCTGGTCTGGTTATGCTGGCAATGGTACTAGAAAGCGTTGGCCTGCCTGTGGCTGGTATCGGTCTGGTTGTTGGCTTCGACCGTATCTTCGACATGGGTCGTACCACCGTTAACATCACCGGTGACGCTGCCTGCGCTACCATCGTTTCCAAACTGGACGACAAACGCAATGCCAAACTGGCTGCAAGCAAAAACGCATAAAACATCAAAATCGGAAATCTCTTAGGGGCATCTTTATAAGAAAACAAAGAAAGCTGAAATCCTTGTTATACAGAGGATTTCAGCTTTCTTATTTTGATTGGGATTTTATTCCGTATGTTTTCTTATAAAGACAGCCGTCGCAATTTCCCTTAAGAAATCAATAAAATAAAAAACAATGTTTTCTTAAGGGGAAGTTGCTTTAGGAGGTTTCCGATTTTTTTGATTACCCAACGCAAAAAGACCGAACTTCCTTATCAACAGGAAATTCGGTCTTTTTTATATCATCTTATTTATCTAAAATTTTGCCGTCTGTGGAAATGGTCACTACCTGCCAAGGGATGAATTTGCCGCTGGCCTGCAATGCTTTTTTCGCCGCCAGCTCCATACCGCCGCAGCAAGGCACTTCCATACGAACGATGGTCACGCTCTGGACGTCGTTCTGCTTGATGATTTCTGTCAATTTTTCGCTGTAATCCACCACATCCAGTTTAGGGCAGCCCACCAGTGTGATTTTGCCTTTCATGAATTCCTCATGGAAATTGCCATAAGCATATGCGGTACAGTCTGCCGCAATGAGCAGTTTCGCGCCATCAAAGTAAGGGGCTTTGATGGGTGCCAGTTTGATCTGCACAGGCCACTGACGCAGTCTGGAAGGCACCGCAGATACAGGAGCTGCTTCCGCTTCTGCTTTTGCTGCCATTTTTTCCTGCACTTCCAGCAGTTTGCTCTGGCTGCCGGGGCAAGCGCAGGGTGTTTTGCCTTTTTTCGCCATATTTGCCTGTACAGCCGCTTCGTCATAAGCCGCCGCTTCCCGTTCCACAAATGTGATGGCACCTGTGGGACATACCGGCAGGCAATCCCCCAGACCGTCACAATAGTCATCCTGAAGCAGTGTAGCTTTGCCGTCTACCATACCGATGGCGCCTTCGTGGCAAGCGTTGGCACACAGACCACAGCCGTTACATTTTTCTTTGTCGATTTCTATAATTCTACGAATCATGTCGTTTCCTCCTCGTTAGTCCGTCCTTGTTTTTCTGATAACAGTATGCTATACTGCGGGAAAATAGTATGTTGTTTTTCCAACAAAAAGGAGGGGTTCTCTTTATGGAACCATCAAAATTGGCATCTCTACCCTTTTTTCAGGGCATTTCTCCCGAAGACGTGACAAAGCTGCTGGGAGAACTGGACGCGCGAGAAGTATTTTATGAAAAAGGCAGTTTTCTGGTACATGCCGGGGACAAAATCCCCGCTGCCGGACTGATTCTTTCCGGGGAAGTGCATATTCTGCGGGAAGATTTCTGGGGCAGTCGCGCTTTGGTGGCACAAATCCCGCCAGGAGCCTTTTTCGGGGAAACCTATGCTTTGCTGGACACCGCAGCGGAAGTAAGCGTACAGGCGGCGTCAGACACTTCTGTGCTATACTTATCCCTGAACCGGATACTGGCGCCCACAGGGCAGCAAAATCCCCTTTTTGCCCTCCTCTCCCGCCGTCTGCTGCAAATATTCGCCGGACGGAATCTAACGCTTACTCGAAAGATTGCCCACGTCACCTGCCGCAGCACAAGGGAAAAGCTCCTGTCCTTCCTTTCCTCCTGCGCACAGGATTCCGGCAGCGCTGTTTTTTCCATCCCCTTTGACCGACAGCAATTGGCGGATTATCTGGCAGTGGAGCGCAGCGCCATGTCGGCGGAACTGAGCCGCATGAAAAAAGACGGGCTGCTGGATTACCACAAAAACCACTTCCGGCTCTTCACAAAATGAATGATTACAGCAATATTTCAAAATTCTTAAACTTCCCTGAAAATCCCGTTTTTCTTTGCAAACCATGGTATAATAGGGACGAAAACATCAAGACGAAAAAAACGAAAGGAGTCTTATAAAATGAAAAAGAAACTGGCCATTGTACTCAGCTGCGCGCTGGCTGCGACACTGCTGTTTGGCTGTACATCCAAAGAACCTACAACCACAGAAGGAGAAACACAGCAGCAGGAAACAACCACAGAAACAACTGCCGCTGACGGTGAGCTGACTGCGGAACAGTTCCAGAAACTGTATGACGGTGCATTTGCTATCTACAAACAGATCGTGCTGGACGGCTTTGACATAAGCACCACAGACATCATTGATGTGGACGGTTACACTTACAACCGTGTGACCGACGAACGTTTCCCCGATATGGAAGCATTCCGCACTTATCTGGGACAGTACTTCACACAGAATATGATGGATACCGACATCTTTGCTGAAAACAACATCCGTTTCACAGAAGGCAAAGGCGGCGGTCTGTACGTTCTGGACGGCGCAAGAGGCACAAACATCTTCTACGCAGGCTATACCATGGGTGAACCTGTGAAAACAGAAACAGGCATGTCTGTAACCGCTACGGCATACTACACCAAAGACGGCAAACCTTACGAAGGGGAAACATTCACAGAAGCCCCTGCGGACACTTCCATGTACGAAACAACAGACTACACATTCAATCTGGTACAGGAAGACGGACAGTGGAAATTTGATAACTTCCATCTGTTCTACTAATCCATAAAAAACAAAAATCTCATGAAGAAAAAGGCTGGAATCCTTAGATGATAAGGGCTCCAGCCTCTTTTTTTATTGTCTGAAAGAACCTGCACAAATATTTTGGGGGCGGCACAAAAAAACCGCCTTCCTTTTGGAAAGCGGTTTTCTTCGATCAAACAGAAAAATTATTTAGCGGGTGTTTCTGCTGTTGCATCAGCAGCAGGAGCTTCTGTTTTAGCTTCTGTTGTTGTTTCTGTTTTGGTTTCTTCTGTCTTTGTTTCTTCTGCTTTAACTTCTTCTGCAGGTTTTACTTCTTCTGCAGGAACTGTTGTTGCTTCTTCAGCAGGTTTAACTTCTTCTGCGGGAACTGTTGTTTCTGTTGCGGGAGCTTCTGTGCCTTTCAGGTCAGCTGTCAGCATCAGCATTTCAGCAACCTGTGCTCTTGTAGCGTCAGCTTTTGCATCTACATCAGCTGCTACCAGCTTCAGGCTTACTGCCCAGCTCATAGCGTCTTTTGCCCAGTCGGAAGCTGTTGCAACGTCTGTTGCTGTTGCAACTGTTACGTCAACGCCTTTGAATTTAGCGTAGTTGTACAGGATCTGTACCAGCTGTTCAACTGTCAGGTTTTCTTTAGGAGCGAATTCTGTTTCGCTTACGCCTGTCATCAGGCCTTTGTCAGCTGCCCACAGGGAAGCTGTTGCATACCATCTGCCGATTTCAACGTCTGTGTATTTGGATTCTGTTGCAACGTCTTTTGCGCCTTCTTTATTGTACAGGATCTGTGCCAGCATTGCTCTCTGCAGAGGTGCTTCAGGTTCGAATGTTGTGTCTGTTGTACCAGCCATCAGTTTGTTTGTGTAAACATACTGTACTGCTGCGTAGCAAGCATCGCCTTCTTTTACGTCTGTAAAGGGCAGAGCAACAGGTTCAACAGGTGTTGTTGTTTCGCCGCCTTCAGGTGTTGTTGCTGTACCGTCAGAAATTACATACTGACCCATTTCGTCCTGTTTCATAACTTCTTCGGGAACTTTGCCCTGTTCCAGTGCGCCATAATAAGCTGTGTCTTCATCCCATGTAGTTGCTGCGAATGCTACTGTGGGCATAGCCATCATAGCAGCCAGAGCCATAGCTACCATACGACCGTATTTTCTGTTTTTCATACTGTTTTCCTCCTCAACTCACCATAATTTTTTTGTTGTTTCAGTATTAAAATTACCCGCGTAACCATTATAACGAATTCCACGCTGTAATTCAATGAAATTTTGTCAATTTTCGTGTAAATGTAAAAAAAATGAAATATTTCCCTTTTAAGCGTTTTTCACAAAGAACATCCAGGGCTGTTTTTTACACTTCCCCGCGGCCGATCTTTTTATCTTTTTCCAGCACCGCGTCAAAAGCCGCTACCGCTGCCGCTTCAAAGCCTTTCGCCTGAAGGGTTGTAACGCCTTCGATGGTGGTGCCGCCGGGAGAACATACCTGATCCACCAGAGGCCAAGGGGCTTCTCCGCTTTTGAGCACCATTTCCGCACTGCCTTTGACTGTTTCTGCCACGATTTCCAGTGCCTGTTTCTTAGGCATACCGGCTTTCAGAGCCGCTCTTGCCAGGGCATCCATATACATATAATGGAAAGCCACAGCTGCGCCGCCAATAACGCTAAAGATACCGAAATGATTTTCGGGGATTTCCGCCACACTGCCGATGGTAGCAAAAACTGCCTTCACCGCTGCCAGCTGCTCTGCTGTCACAGCGTCGTTATGGCAGATACCTGTGGTAGACGCGCCGATTTTGGCGTTGATATTGGGCATGACACGAACAATAGGGGTATCCTTAGGCAGATGTTCTGCCAGATACTCCAGTGTTTTCCCTGCGGCAATGGACACCACCAAGGGTTTCTTTGCCGCGAAATCTGCCTGCAAGCCCGGCAGGATTTCCGCCAGGATATGGGGTTTTACCCCCAGCACAACCACATCGCTCTGGGCAATGACTTCTCCAGCTGTCTGGCAGCTGTTTGCGCCGCAGGCTTCCGCCAATTTTGCCGCGGAAGTAACGGTCTTGCTGGTAATAAAAATATTTTTTCCGTCATAACCGTTAGCGGTCATGCCTTTGACAATGGCGCTGACCATATTGCCGGCGCCGATGAATCCAAATTTCATAGACTCCTCCTCCTTTTCTCTCTTGTTCCTATTGTAGCATGTTCACGAGCGGAAAAAAAGCGAAATCTGACCGTCCGCAAAAACCTTTTGTCTTTTGTCCTGCCCCATGCTATACTGAAAAAAATAGTAAGGAAACAAAAAGGAGGGACTCACATGTCCGTATTATTTCTGGAATATCCCAAATGCAGCACCTGCAAAAAAGCAAAAGCATGGCTGGAAGCAGCAGGTGTAGACTTTATGGACCGTCATATTGTGGAAAACAACCCTACCGCTGAGGAACTGAAACAGTGGCATGCCAAAAGCGGTCTGCCTCTGAAGAAATTCTTCAACACCAGCGGTATGCTTTACAAGGAAATGCAGCTCAAAGACAAGCTGGCGGACATGAGCGATGACGAACAGTTTGCCCTTTTGGCTACCAACGGCATGCTGGTGAAACGTCCCCTCATCATCGGCGATGACTTTGTGCTGGTAGGCTTCAAAGAAGCGGAATGGGAAAGACTGAAATGATGGGCAGCAGAGAAATGCGGCGGGCTGTTCTGGGGGATGTCCCCACCATCCTTGCCCTACTGCAAAAACGCATCGACTGGATGGACGAAAAAGGCTTGTATCAGTGGAATAAGACCGCTTATCTGACCGTATACCCCGCCTCCTATTTTGCGGAGCGCATAAGGGAAAACAGCGTGTTTCTTGCCGTTGACGGGGACAAGGTCATCGGCGTCATTGCTCTTTTTGACGTAGACCCCAGATGGGACAATGACAAAGATGCTTATTACGTCCATCACTTTGCCACAGACCCGGCTTATCCGGGATTGGGACGGGAAATGCTGACCTTTGCAGAAACCTATGCCCGCAACGCCGGAAAAGAAGTGCTGCGACTGGATTCCCAGAAGGTCAACGACGATTTGAGCCGCTATTATGAGGCTCTGGGCTACCCTGCCGTGGGCGAATGCATCGACGGGGCCTATGTGGGCATCAAACGGGAAAAACCCCTGAACGGCTGACCATCTCCGAAAGGAGGACGCCATGAAAAAGAAGGAAAAATCCAAAAAAGAAAAACGACGCAATATTTTTTTAGATATCTTTGAATTTCTGGTGGAAGGCGTCCTTGCCATACTGGACGCCATTTTCTGAAAGCGGGAATCATCATGAGAAAAAAGAAAGAAAAGAAAAAACGCAAAAGTCTGTTGGAAATCCTTCTGGACTTACTTTTGCATATCATTGATTTTATTTTGGAAATGTTTTGAAAAAAGTCAGAAAATCCCGCAACTTTTCTGTATTTTTCCTCGTCCAAAAGAAAAAAGGAATCCGTATGTAGGAAAGAGTCCTAAACTGGAAAGGGGTTGTTGGTATGAAAAAATGGAAAAGAAACATGATGGCATGTATGACAGCGGCAGTACTGGCTTTGGGCATGAGCACCATGGCGCTGGCAGCGGAACCTGCGGCAAACACCATCACCGTCAACGGACAGGGGATTGTGAAGGTAGCACCCGATGTAGCCACCATTCATGTGACCGTGGAAAAGACCGCAAAAACAGCGGCTCAGGCACAGAAAGCAGTGAACGAAGAACTGACAGACGTCATTGCTGCCATGAAGGCACTGGGCATCACAGACGAGGATATTGTGACATCACACATTTCTGTATATCCTTCTTACCGCTATGACGAAAAAACCGACAAACAGGTTCTGGAAAATTATCAGGCTTACACCTCTGTGAATGTAACCACCAATGATGTGGACAACGCCGGAAAATATGTAGACGCTGCCCTGAACGCAGGGGCAACAGGCACCAACGGCGTCACATTCTCTCTGGAAAAACCGGAAACCTACTACAATCAGGCATTGACAGAAGCCGTAAAAGTGGCTCAGTCCTCTGCCACAGCCATTGCTCAGGCTTACGGCAAACCGCTGGGACAGGTGGTATCCGTTGTGGAAAACAGCCGCAACACCTCCACCAGCTATAAAGAAATGAATTACGGTGCAGAAGAAGCTATGGTCATGGATGCCATGGCAACAGGCAGCGCCGACAGAAACACCAACATTTCTTATGAAGACATCGAAGTAAGCGCAAGCATCACAGCAGTTTACGGATTCTAACATGTTCGGAAAAAGCTGAAGTCCTTTCAAAAGCAACTTTCCCTTAAGAAAACATTGATTTTTCTTTCCCTTGATTTCTGAAGGGGAATTGCGACGGCTGTCTTCAGAAGAAGACATGTCAAATACAATCTGAAAAATAAAAAAGCTGGAATTCTTTGTATCATAAGGATTCCAGCTTTTCTATTTTCTTAATATTTTTTGAAAGAGACGCCTGATTTCTTGACAGTCCCCTTCCTTTCCGTTATGCTGAGCAAAAACAGAAGGAGAGATTTGCTGCCTATGAAAACAACCCTGACACAACCCCTATATTCCCTGCCATACAGCCTCCATGATGGGTATCTGAAAAAGCTGGAAGCAGACGAAGAAACACTGATCTGCCATTTTCCTGACGGCATTTTTTCCACCACCGCCCCCTATGAACAGACAGCAGGCACAAAGGTCATATTTACGGGCGTGGATTGGGATTCTTCTTTTCTATATGTCTTTGACGGACTGAAAAACACAGGTGCTTTTTCCGGCAAAAAATGGGATCTAAAGGCCTTTCTGCCTTATTTGGAACGGCTGGAGGTCATAGACGAAACATACGGCTACTGGCAGGCGAAATGGAAAGGACTTCTGACAAAGGGAGAAGAAATGGTGGAATGTATGGTGGAGGTTTGTTACAGCGGGGAAATGGTGTATGAGATAGAGGAATAAGCATAACAAAAGCACAGAAAAATTTCTGTGCTTTTGTTATGCCATTTATTTTTCCATTTTCCCCCGCAAACGCAGCAGCCGCACAAACAGTACCGCAAACACGATCCATGCCAACAGGCAACCTCTCCCCGGCAGAATCAAGTCTATAACCGCACCGAAGAAAAAAGGAATTGCCATCTGCATCATTTTTCTGCCGTATATCCGGCACATCTGGGGCTCATCAAAACGGCTTCTTTCTTCTTTTGTCTTCATATTGTATCCTGACAGAAGGTTGGCACCCTTTCCATTGGAACGATAGAAGCAAAGGCCCATGAAAAACAGCACCACCATCATCAGCAGATCAAACCAGATGATCATTGTTTTCCCCTCCGAAACACATTTTGTTTTATGGGTATGATACACCTTCGGAGATGGTTTTTCCAGTGGGGCTGGGGTAATTTCATAGGAAAACAATTTTTTTGAAACAAAAAAAGACATCCCTGCAAATTCCTTCTGGAATTGCAAGCGTTGATGTCTTCACCGGAGAAGGAGGAATTTGAACTGTCCACCTCATCAGCAAAGCCTGCTGGCGGTTACGTAGTCCCGCCCTTGCAGACCTGTAACAAGGGACGCAGTGACAGCAACTTTGCGGTCTTTTCCATGGGAAAAGAGATTTCCTTTTCTGTTTTTCGCATCTCCAGTGGCGCTCGGGTTCCATCCTTTTTTCTTTTAAAAACAAAAAAAGACATCAACTTTCGTTGATGTCTTCACCGGAGAAGGAGGGATTTGAACCCTCGCGCCGCGTTAACGACCTATACCCTTAGCAGGGGCACCTCTTCAGCCTCTTGAGTACTTCTCCAAATAGCCTACTGCAAGAAACAGTATACCATCATTCTACCCATCTGTCAAACCTTTTTTTCACAGAATCTCAAATTTTTTTCTTCCTAGTTCTGGAAAAACAAAGCCGGCTCCTTATAGGGAACCGGCTCCAAAAAGCATCGTCAGATTATTTTACTTTTTCCAGTTTTTCCTGACCGCCCATGTAAGGACGCAGTACTTCGGGGATTCTTACGCTGCCATCTGCCTGCAAGTTGTTTTCCAGGAACGCGATCAGCATTCTAGGAGGCGCTGCAACAGTGTTGTTCAGTGTATGAGCGAAGTATTTTCTGCCGTCTTTGCCAACAACACGGATACCCAGTCTTCTTGCCTGTGCGTCGCTCAGGTTGGAGCAGCTGCCAACTTCGAAGTATTTTTTCTGTCTAGGAGACCAAGCTTCTACGTCAACGGATTTTACTTTCAGGTCTGCCAGGTCGCCGGAGCAGCATTCCAGAGTTCTTACAGGGATATCCATGGAACGGAACAGGTCAACGGTGTTCTGCCACAGTTTATCGAACCACATAGGGCTTTCTTCGGGTTTACATACAACGATCATTTCCTGTTTTTCGAACTGGTGGATACGGTAAACGCCTCTTTCTTCGATACCGTGTGCGCCTTTTTCTTTACGGAAGCAAGGAGAATAGCTGGTCAGTGTCTGAGGCAGGTCTTCTTCTTTGTTCATGGTGTCGATGAATTTACCGATCATGGAGTGTTCGCTGGTACCGATCAGGTACAGGTCTTCGCCTTCGATCTTATACATCATAGCGTCCATTTCTGCAAAGCTCATAACGCCTGTTACAACGTTGCTGCGGATCATGAAAGGAGGGATGCAGTATTTGAAGCCTCTGCCGATCATGAAGTCTCTAGCGTAAGCCAGAACTGCGGAATGCAGTCTTGCGATATCGCCCATCAGGTAGTAGAAACCGTTACCAGCTACTTTTCTAGCGCTGTCCAGGTCGATGCCGCCGAAGCTTTCCATAATGTCTGTGTGATAAGGGATTTCAAAATCGGGAACAACGGGTTCGCCGAATTTTTCTACTTCCACGTTTTCGCTGTCGTCTTTACCGATGGGAACGGAAGGATCGATGATGTTAGGAATGGTCATCATGATCTTTTTGATGCGTTCTTCTACGTCTTTTTCTTTTACTGTCAGTTCGTCAACGCGTTCTGCGTCAGCAGCGATCTGTGCTTTTACTTTTTCAGCTTCTTCTTTTTCGCCTTTTGCCATGAGGCCGCCGATCTGTTTGGACAGTTTATTTCTCTGTGCGCGCAGCGCTTCTACTTCCTGTTTGATGGTTCTGTTTTCCTGATCCAGTTCGATGACTTCGTCTACCAGAGGCAGTTTGCTGTCCTGGAATTTCTTACGGATATTTTCCTTAACGATTTCAGGGTTTTCTCTTACAAATTTGATGTCTAACATTTCTTTTCTCCTTTCGGTTTTTCAAATATATACGAATGTCGAGGATACGGGGTTTTTTTGGCAAATAAAAAAACCCCCGATCCCAAAAAGAGGGACGAGAGTTACTCCCGCGTTGCCACCCGCATTGCTCGAAAAAAAATATTTCCGAACCACTTGAACAGCGATAAAGGGCTTACCCTTTCGGCTTTCACCGACAGCTCCGAAAGTGGAGGGCTGTTTTTCTTCCACCGATTCACACCAACCATCGGCTCTCTGAGGGAATTTCCACAGCTTAGCTTTCTTCCGAACAGCCGAAAAATGGCTGTTTCACGCCTTGTTGAAAAATATTATAGCACACAAAGACAAAAAGGCAAGTATTTTTTTCGGGAACCACGAAAAAAATACATTTGTTTTTTTAATGAAATTCTAATGCTTTTCTTATAGATTCTTTTGGCCGATTGCGGTATGATAGTACCGTACAAGGAGGCCCCTTTTCCTGTACATAAACTATGCCCCCGGACGTTTATCACGTCCGACGCCCGACGATTCCCCGATCGCCGGGTTTTTTTATGCTGAAAAACAAGGGGGATTCCAATTTTTTCGCATATTGATGTTGTTCATAGCATCCCCTCTTTTTCCTTGATTATACGCAGCATCTGAGCCATTGCTCATGGGCTCTTTCTTATTCTTATGTCAACCAATTAGATTTATGAAACAGAAAATAATTTTCTAAAATCCTGACCAAAAAAACAGCTGGAAATCCTTTCACAAGGTTTCCAGCTATCTTCATTTTCTTATGAAATGCTCTTATTTTTCATCCAATACAAACCGCTGAAGCACATCTGCCACAGCATCCTGTTCACAGGTGGTTTCTGTCACATAATCCGCTGCCGCCTTCACATGTTCCTGGGCATTTGCCACGGCAACACCAAGGCCTGCCGCCTGGATCATGGACAAATCGTTTTCACTGTCCCCAATGGCAATGACTTCCGCCAGAGGCACACCGGCTTTTTCTGCTGTTTCCTGCAAGGCTCTGCCCTTGCTGACACCGGTTTTCACAAATTCCAGATACTGAGGGCCGGAGAAGAAATGGTTCAGTTTTCCCGCAATGAGAGGTTCCACTTTTTTCCGCACCGCATCCAGCTGTTCATAGGAACCACTGAGGAGGCATTTGGTAAAATAGCCTTCATATTCCAATCCATCCGGCAATATCCGCATATCCGCATGCATGACACGGCAATAGGCCTCCACCTGAGGGGTCACTTTTTCCGCAACAAACGTACGGTCATCATAGAGATAGACTTCTACCCCTTCTTCTCTGGCGATTTCCACCACAGGGCGCAGGTCGTCAGAAGAAAAGGAATGTTTCAGCACCATTTCCATATTCTCCAAGTTATACACAGCGGCGCCGTTCTGGCAGATGACATAACCTGGACGACCCAAGAGATGCAGTTTTTCCAGAAACCGTTCCACGCCATAGACACCACGACCGGTGCAAATGACAAATTCCACACCCTGATCCACTGCTTTTCCAACCTTTTCTATATTTTTTTCCGAAAGTTCTGACGCGCTTTTCAAAAGTGTGCCGTCCATATCGGAGAAAACCATGCGATAAGCCATGGGAAACACCTCTCTTTCTTTCTGTTCATATGTTGACATAATCTTTTGTTATTTTTTCATTTGTCACACAATCTGTGGATAACTTTTTGTATACACAGGTTTATCCACAGGTTTTTGCCGATTTTATACACATTTCCACAGGGTTGTGCACAGGTCTGATAAAAAATGCCGTGGTTTCCCACGGCAAATCTCATTCTGCCTGATGTTTTTCTTTTTCTTCGGATTCTTCGAAGTCGTTCATTTCTTCCGATTCGTCCTCAAAGAAATCCAATGTTTCCTGCTGGATTTCTGCCAGCATTTTTTCGGCGTCCTCAGGAGAGAAATCCTCAGCAGCGGCAATCTGTCCTGCCAATGTTTCTTCTTCCTGAATCTGTTCCTGTTCTGCCGTAGTTACATCACCAATGGACTGGATTTTTTCCTTGGGTGTATCCACCTGTTCCAATGTGAGCTGGTCATCCATAGGTGCATAGCGGCGTTTGAAGAAGGGTTTGAATTTTACTTTTACCACTTTTTCATGTTCCGGTTTATATGCCTGTTCCTGTGCCATTTTGACCGCCTGTTTTTCCTCATCGGAAAGCATATAAATGCTGACGCCCATTTCGATGGGTTTGGCATAGGTAAAGGAACCGGTACGGCTATGGATACCGTTGAGGACAACGCCGTTATCTTCCCCATCCAGCAGTGCCAGAGCGAAGCAAAGGTTGCCGCCCATTTCCTCGAAGGGGTTATAACGGATGAGTCCTACTTTCTGGATTTTGGATTTATCGGTTTTATCCATGTCCGTTACCATATCCAGCAGTTTATCATATTTTTCTTCGATGCCTTTTGCGGTGTCGAAGTATTCCTGGATTTTCATTTCCAGATTATGGGGTGGTCGGCGGCTGGTTCCCATAAAAATGTCATACCGTTTTTTCTCCCGATTGATTTTCGCAAACAGGATGATACACAGAATGAAAAGAATCACCACCGCAAGCCCCAGCAGTCCAAACAAAAGCAGCGCGTATTTCTGCGCCAATGCTGTCAGTGCTGTCATCTTGCCTCATTACCTTTCTGTTTCCAGTTTCTTCATCAGTACCAACAGACGATCCAAGTCTTCGTCGGAATAATACTCAATTTCTATTTTGCCCTTATTTTTCTTCTGGGTGACTTTTACCTTTGTGGCAAAAATTCCCTTCAATTCGTCCTCGATCTGACGCAGGACAGGGCTTTGTGTCTTTTTGGGCACTTCTTCTTCCGCCGCAGGTTTTTTCGCTGTTTCCAGCATACCTTTTACCATGGCTTCCACAGCACGAACGCTCAGGCCTTCTTCAATGATATGTTCCGCCAGTTCAAACTGGGCTTCCCCATCGGTGAGAGGCAGCAGCGCACGGGCATGTCCAGCAGTCAGTTTATTTTCCACCACAAAATTACGGACACGTTCGTCCAATTGCAGCAGACGCAGGGCATTGGCAACGGCAGGACGGCTCTTGCCTACTTTATCAGCAATCTGTTCCTGACTCAAACCAAATTCTTCCTGCAAACGCTGATAGCTCTGGGCTTCTTCCATGGGATTCAGGTCTTCACGCTGGAGGTTTTCCACTAAAGCCGCCTCAAAGGCTTCCCCTTCTTCCCATTTTTTGATGATGGCAGGGATTTTGGTAAAACCTGCGATTTTTGCCGCACGCCAACGACGTTCACCGGCAATGAGTTCATAATATCCCTCTTTATTTTTCTTTACCACCACAGGCTGAATCATGCCGTAGTTTTTCAAAGAAGTTGCCAGTTCTTCCAAAGCTGTTTCATCAAAATATTTCCGGGGCTGTTTGCGATTAGGCTCGATTTTATTCAAATCCAGTTCCATCACTCCGCCGCCGTCGCTTTCAAAATCTTCCATTTTATTATGGATCAAGGCTTCAATGCCAAGTCCCTTGGCACCCAGTCCCTTTTTCGTCGCCATTTAGTCCCACTCCTTTTCCATGACTTCTTCTGCCAGCAGACCATAGCTTTCTGCCCCTTTGGATTTGGGGTCGTAGAGATGAATGGGCAGACCATGGCTGGGGGCTTCACCCAAACGGACATTACGAGGAATGATGCTGCGATACACATTTTCGCCCAGACTCCGTTTGACTTCTTCCACCACCTGCAAAGAAAGATTTGTGCGGGCATCATACATGGTAAACACAATGCCTTCGATTTCCAAATGACGGTTCAGACGTTTCCGCACCAGATTTACCGCATGAAGGAGCTGTTCCAGACCTTCCAGGGCAAAATATTCACACTGGATAGGAACCAGCACCGTATCCGCCGCTGTCAGTGCGTTGATGGTGATGAGGTTCAAAGAAGGCGGACAATCGATGATGACGAAATCATAATCGTCTTTCACTTTGTCCAAAGCTTCCTTTAAAATATACTCTCTGTCGTCTTTGCCGATAAGTTCGATTTCCGCTCCGGTGAGGCTGATGTTTGCCGGAAGCACTTCCAAGCCCTCTACACATGTGGGCTGTTTCACTTCGGCAATGGTTGCCTGTTCCAGAAATACATCATAAATGGTCAAGGGCACACCATTTTTGTCCAGCCCCAAACCGCTGGTGGTGTTGCCCTGCTGATCCGCGTCGATGGTCAGCACTTTTTTGCCCGCAGCAGCAAGGCAGGCAGACAGATTGATGGCAGTGGTGGTCTTTCCCACACCGCCTTTCTGGTTGGTAATTGCAATAACTCTGACTTTTCCCATTGTGGTTTTCCCGCCTTTCTGTCGATCTTCTATGGGGTATTATAGCACAATTTTTTTATGGTGAAAAGAAAAATGGCGGGTTCCAAAAAAACATTTCTTTTGAAAAATGGGCAATCTTCGGCAATTTTGACGGTGAATTCCCTGTTTCACGTGAAACATAGGTGTCAAACAAGTCCTATGGGTGTTTCACGTGAAACATAAAAAAGCCAGAAACTCCCGAAAGAATTTCTGGCTTCAGACTACAAGCCACTTTATGCTTTTTACAAAAATGCGGAAGGGCTTGGGGAACGCGCTTCGTTCCACAACTAGAATCCGCAGTCGGAATTCACTTCCGACGAGGACAAAAGCCAGAGTTTTAAAATTTTGGAACTCTGCACCCCGAAAAGAAACGGGGACACCGGAGGCGGCTTTGTGAAGCAAAGTGCTTGACCCTCTGGCTTTTTACTTCTGTCTACTCGTCAAAACCTTGAATGAAATGAGGTTTTGACGAGTAGGTGTCAAACAAGTCGACACCTTACATATTATTTGCCGTTTTTCACCACAGCATTGAGCTTTGCCAATGGTGTTTCACGTAAAACATGTTTCTTTTTCTCAAAATTGCCATAAATGGGGTAAGCCTTGGGCAGTACCTCCAATGTAAAGGGCATCTTGGGCCCCATTTCTCCATCCACTGTGGATTCCATGATCTGAAAATCCGGGTCAAGACATTCGATCTTGAAATAATGATCCCGACGATACAGGATAGCTTTTTCATCCCTGATGTGATCCCCTGTGAGCATCTTCAGAAATACGGAAGGGATTTCCAATATAGATTTCGCCCGTACACCGATGAACTCAAATTTCCCATCTGTAATGGATGCCTCCGGTGACAGCTTTGTAAAGCTGCCGGTACCGGCGCTATTCATAATCATATACAGATACAGGTCTTCTTCCAGCACCTCATCAGATGTGGTAATACGGAAGGGAATTTTGTGGAAATTTGGAATCTGTTCCATACCTTTCAGATAATAGGAAAGGTTCCCCAAAGCGTTTTTCACGTCTTTGTCTACGGTCTGGGAAACATTAGTCAAAAGTCCCCCTGCGCAGACATTGATGAAATACGTTTCCCCGTTGACCAATCCAATATCCACATAACGGGGAGAAGTTTCTGTCATGACACGGCATGCCCCTTCGGAGTCCCCTGTTTTCAGTCCCAGATAAGTGGCAAAGTCATTGGCTGTGCCAGAAGGAATGATGCCCAGAGGAATCTTCAGATTGTTGTGCATCAGGGCGTTGAGGACGATATTCACAGTGCCGTCACCGCCGGAAGCCACCACAATATCATAATCTTTATCCATCTGTGCCACATGGGTTTCAATGTCCCCGGGCTGCATGGTGCGGAAGGGATGCACCTCATAGCCTGCGGACTGGAAAATGCCAATGCAGACATCTAAGTCAAATTTGAAAGTTTTATTGCCGGAAAACGGGTTATAAAACAGTTTCACCTTTTTCATAGAACGCCCAGCCCCCTTTTTTCTTACATCTGTTCCGGAGCGTCAATGCCCAGCAGCGCAAGACCTGCTGCCAGAGCGGTTTTCACTGCCACAACCACAGCCAGACGTGCCTGACGCACTTCTGCTTCGCTGTTGAGGATAGGGTTATCATGGTAGAACTTATTGAATGCCTGAGAAATAGCAACCAGATGTCTTGTCAGTACATAGGGTTCCAGTTTTGCCGCTGCGTCCACGATCTTGGAAGGGAATGCTTCCAGCAGTTTGCAGACATTCAGAGATGCTTCGTCATCCAGTTTGCTGAAATCGATGTTTTCTGCTGTGAAATCAGGCGCTTTTTTCAGGATGCTGCATGCGCGAGCATGTGTATACTGTACATAAGGGCCTGTTTCACCGTCGAAGTTCAGCATACGTTCCCAAGAGAACACAACGTCTTTGATACGGGTGTTATACAGGTCGTTGAAAATAACCGCACCGATACCAACTTTTTTCGCAACTTCTTCTTTATCAGGCAGAGAAGGATTCTTTTCTTCGATGATTTTCTTTGTTTCCGCAATTGCCTGATGGAGCAGGTCTTCCATCAATACTACGTTGCCGTGACGAGTGGAAAGTTTGCCGCTGTCCAGACTTACCAGACCGAAAGGTACATGAATCAGGTCTTTGTACCAGTCATAGCCCATTTTATGGATAACTTCGAACCACTGTGCAAAGTGCAGGTTCTGATCCAGAGCTGTCAGGTAAATGCATTTATCGAAATCGTATGTTTTCTTGCGGTACAGAGCAGCTGTGATGTCACGGGTTGCGTACAGTGTGCCGCCATCTTTACGGATAATCAGGCAAGGAGGCATATTCTTGTCTTCCAGATTAACGATCATTGCCCCTTCGCTTTCTTCCAGCAGACCTTTTTCTTTCAGTTCGTCCACAACGGCTGCCATCTTGTCGTTATAGAAGCTTTCGCCGGTATATGCGTCGAATTTTACGCCCAGCATATCATAAACACGTTCAAATTCTTTGATACTGATGTCGTAGAACCATTTCCACAGTGTCAGGGCTTCTTCATCGCCATCCTGCATTTTTACGAACCACAGACGTGCTTCGTCATCCAATTCAGGTGCTTTTTCCGCTTCATCATGGAATTTTACATAAATACGCATCAGTTCCTGAATGCCTTTTTCTTCAACGGCTTCTTTGCTGCCCCATTTTTTGTAAGCAACAATGAGTTTACCGAACTGTGTACCCCAGTCGCCCAGATGGTTGACACCTACGCATTTGTAGCCCAGCTGGCTGTGAATCTGATACAGTGCGTTACCAATAACGGTAGAACGCAGGTGGCCTACATGGAAAGGCTTTGCGATATTGGGAGAGGAGTAGTCGATAACGATGGTCTTACCTGCGCCCATGTCGCTTTTGCCGTAGTTTTCTTTTTCTGTCAGGACAGTTTCCAGTACCTTTTTGGTGTAGAAATGCTTGTCCATAAAGAAGTTGATATATGCGCCAACGATTTTTACATCAGCGATGAAATCGGGTTTTTCCAGTTTTTCGCCGATTTCCTGTGCGATGAGGGGAGGCGCTTTACGCAGTATCTTTGCCAGTTTAAAACAGGGATAAGCAAAATCCCCCATGTCTGTATTGGCAGGCACTTCGATGGCTGCCGCGATTTCTTCCGCTGCCACGCCGCAGGCTGCGGACAGGCTTTTTGCGATTTCCAGTTTCATATCCATATTACATTCCTCCGATGGGTGTTTTAATGACTATTTACGCACAAACGGGCTATTTCTGCCCATAGGCATGTTATTTTATAATATACCACAAAAACCGCAGAAAATCAAGAAAAGCGCCATTTTGCCACGGATTTGAACCAAGCAGAAATATATGATAAAGTGAAATAAAAATTTGCAGAAAGGGAAAGGCACAAATGATTATATTTATCACAGGCGCTTCCCACACAGGAAAAACCACTCTTGCACAAAAGCTCCTTGCACAATATCAATACCCCTATTTTTCCATAGATCATTTGAAAATGGGACTCATCCGCAGTGGCTATACCCATCTGACACCGGAAGACGATGGGAAACTGACAGATTATCTGTGGCCTATCATACGTGAAATGGCGAAAACCGCCATTGAAAACAATCAAAACCTCATCATAGAAGGCAACTGCATCCCTTTCGACTGGAAAAAGGATTTTACAGAGGAATATCTTCCCCACATCAGATATTACTGTCTTATGATGAGCGAAAACTATATCCGAAATCATTTTCAGGACATCAAAACATATGCGAATATGGTGGAAAAACGTATGAATGATGATTGGTGTACCATGGAACATGTTCTGGAAGAAAACGCAAAGTTTTTGGCACTTGCCCAAAAGTATCACGCAAATACCATATGGATTGATGACAAGTATGAAATCAACATTGATTTATGGGAATAGAATGCAGCTGATGCCCCAAGTAAGAGAATTGTAAGAAATGTTTTTGCCCAATGCAAAGACATGTCCTGCCTTCTATGCTATGATGAAAAAAAGGCTGTAAAATCACATGGAGGTGTTTGTTTATGGATTCTCGCTCTGTTTTTCTGTTTCTTCTAAGCACTGTAACTGCCTTTCTTCTGCTTGTTCTGGCACTGTCCGCAGGCGGTGTCGTACTGCTGCTGCCTCCTGTGCTGGCATTGGCATCCACAGCTTTGGTGAGCCATATCTTTTCCCAGAAAAAACGCATGGACGCCTTGGAGAAAGAAGTAGCAGAACTGAAAGAAAAAATGGAAACCTTGAAACCAACGGAAATTTCTGAAGGGAAGTGAACCTATGCGTTATACATTGCGGGACGGGGTGCTCTTTGCCTGTGCAGCCGGCATCCTGATCCTTAGCTACACCTTACAGCCCACTTCGGTCATTAGCAGAGATCTGCATACCAGTCTTTCCGGCGGCGAAGTGGTGTCGTCTTTCGATACCCACGGTGGTTTTCAGGGGGACGGCAAATCCTGTACCATCATGTCCTTTGAGGATGATGCCTTTCTCCAACGCATCCAGCAGCAGCCCAATCTTTGGAAGCCTTTTCCGCCGGATGAAACGGTAAAAACATTGCTTTACGGGGTCTACACAGATAAATATGCCATCTCTCCCAGCGTCACAGGGAAGGATTCCCCGGAGGAACCGCTGATTCCGCCCATCGAAAAAGGATATTATCTGCTGGAAGACCGTCACAGCGAGGCAAAGGAAAATTCAGACTTGTTGGATCGCTCTTCTTACAACTTCACCCTCAGCGTATATGACGCAGACAACCGGACGTTATACTACTACAAATTGGATACCTAACAGAAACGGAGGGATTTTTATGCTGTTTTTCCGTGCTATCACCGCGCTTTTTTTGGTTCTGACCACCCTGAACACAGGGGAAATGGCTGCCGTCAGAGAAGCCGCTTTCAGCACCGGCATAGACCTTTCCGCAGGAGAGATGGTTTCCACCTATGACGACCACGGCGGATTCCACGGCGACGGCACCACCTGCACTATCATCCAGTTTTCCGATGATGCTTTGCTGGAGGAAATCGAAAAAGCAGGCACATGGCAGGCTTTTCCGCCAGATGATGCAGTCAATCAGCTTCTTTACGGCAATTATCTTGCTGATGCGGAAACACAGGAACCCTTTGTGCCGCCCATCGAAAACGGGTATTACCTGCTGAAAGACCGGAACGCAAAAGCCGCAGAACAGCCGAACATCATGACTCGCGGTTCCTTCAACTTCGATCTGGCAGTATACGACGCTGACAACCGCACATTGTATTATCTGGTGCTGGATACCTGATTTTTCATTAATGAAAAAGACGCTGTTCCTTAGAAAAGGAGCGCGTCTTTTTTATAGCCCTCTTGTCAGCCTTTGGAGCGTATCTAGCAAATACCCATCCATAAACCGCAGTACCAACACCAACGCCGCTAAGTATGCCGCCAGAGAAATGACTTTTTGCAGATGGTTCTGGAAACGGTCTGCCGCCGCCACTTCCAGCACCGACTGGATACACACAATGAGAAACAGCTGTCCCGCCAGCACCAGAAACCCTTCCATCTGCCCTTCCCCTCCAAACGCGAAAATCTTCATACTATCTTATGAATCTTCCATCTTTCTTATGAAACTGCCTCTTTTCAAATGCCCAATTTCGGTTCATAATAATAGTAATGGGATTTTTTTATATTGCTGAAAAGAAAAAAGGAGGTAACACGATGATTCAAAAAGCCATTCGGAAACTTTCTCTCCCTCTCTTTGCCTCTGCCGGCATCACTGCCGCCGGACTTATCCTTTATCAGCGCATCAGTCTGCATCGGGCATCCCGCAAGGGAGATAAAACACCTTTTGAAAGCTACACCACCCCCGACGGGGTTTCTATGGCATATGAACGTTTTGGTTATGGTCGTCCTGTGGTATTGCTCCACAGCCTCCATCCCGGGGCATCCAGACGGGAATGGCGTCCCCAGATCGAAAAATTGGCAAAAGATTTTCGGGTATACACCGTAGATCTGCCGGGCTTCGGTCAGTCTGATAAACCCACAAAGCCTTGGACGGCTTATCAGTACGCCAAAGCCCTCCACAGCTTCCTTTCTGATGTCATCGGAAAACCTGTGGCACTGGCGGCTGCCAACGGCGGCGCGGACATTGCTCTGGTGCTGTCCATGCTTTACCCGGAAGATCTGAAAAAACTGGTGCTCATCTCTCCCGAAGGCATCGGCAGAGGATTTGCCACCCCCAATGATACCCAGCAGCTGAAAAAACTGCTGTCGCCTGTCATTGGAACCCAGGCATTTCTGGACGGCACATCCAAAAAAGCCCTGCGGCTTCTGGCAGAAGAACTCTTTTACCAGAAAGAGAGAATGCCTGTGGACTTCGTGAAAAATCTGAAACAGAACGCGCGCTACGGCAAAGGCGCACAGGCCAGCTATGCCGGTTATGTGACCCGCTTTGCCGCCGCCGATACAAAACAGGCTTTTGCGTCTCTTTCTCTGCCCTTCCTGCTGATTTGGGGAGAACGGAATGTACGCAACAGTGCCGTTTATCTGGAAGAAGCCGAAAATTTACAGGAAAAAGGGGAATTTATGCTCTTTGAGGATACTGCTGCCCTGCCTCACATGGAAAACAGCAAGGCATTCAGTCAGATCCTGAAAGATTTTTTGAGTGAAGAAGATCTGGAGCGCAAAGCCATGTGAGCCCCCAGACCAACAAAGGAAAAAAGGAATGGAAAGGATGTTTTTGATTTGAACTTCAATGAACTGCCCGGTCTGTCACAGACCCAAATGGAAGAATGGTACCATCAGGCAGTGGCGCCCAATTCCTCCCGTCTGCGGGAAGGCGCCATTGCCAAACTGGAACCCAAATTCGTATCCTGCGATTTTCAGGCAGGAGAAGCGGTGATGGAATATGAAGTGCTGGAATGGGAACTGAACCCTCAGAGTATGGTTCACGGCGGCATCATCATCACTGGATTTGACACCTCTTTGGGGATGCTCTGTCATTACTACGCATACCCCAATGTACTGACCACCGTCAGCCTGTCCTCCACGTTCGTTCGCCCCATCCGTATGGACGATACCATGGTGTTCCACAGCAAAATCAAATCCTTCGGCCGCAGTCTTGTGACACTGGAAGGGAAAGTATATCTGAAAAGCACAGGAGAACTGGCTGCCACCGCAACAGCTACGTTCAAGATCCTGCATCATAAAGTCAGAAAAGAAATCTAAACAAAAGAAAGGAATCGACCTATGATCTACTTAAGTGAAGAAACCTCCTCTCAGGAGAATATGGAAGCATGGTTCAGTCAGCTTTCTGACCCGGAATTTCCTCTGGTGAAAGACAGCGTTTTAAAACTGCTGAAGCCCAGACTGGTCACATGCAATTTTGAAGAAAAATCCGCAGAGTTTGCCTTTACCGTAGAAGATTGGCAGCTGAACCCGGAAAAAGGGCTTCACGGCGGCATTATGGCAACAAACTTTGATGTGTCCTTTGGCTTGCTGTCCCATTATTTCGCGAAACAGCATATGGTTTCCACCATTACCATCCAAACCACATTTTTGAAGCCCGTTATGCCCAATGACGTCATCCATTACAAAGTGCAGATGTCCCATCTGGGCAGAACCATCCACAGCATGACAGCAGAAGCATGGCTGGAACGTGACAACATTCTGGCAGCTACGGCTTCCGCTTCTTATATGAAACTTCATCAGACTTTCGATAGTCCCATCTGATGAGAAAGCCCTTTCCTTAGGGGCATCTTCATAAGAAAACAAAGAAGGCCAAAATCCTTATTATGACAAAGGATTTTGGCTTTCTTATTTTATTAAGATTTTATTTGTTATATCTTCTCATGAATACAGCCGTCGCAATTCCCCTTAAGAAATCAAGGAAAAGGAATATCAATGTTTTCTTAAGGGGAAGTTGCTTTTGGAAGGGCTTTCTTTTATAATCATTTTTCAGAGTGTGTCCGCACTCCAAAGACACACCCTTCTGTAATCCAAATTGCATTCTATGTATTATGTAAACAAAAAACTTCATACTTCCTGAAGAAGGCAAATAAAAAAGCCGGTAATTTCCCATGAAAATATACCGGCTTATATTTTCTATTCTTCCGCTTCTTCATAAACCAACAGGTCAGAAACTTCACAATCCAACACATAACAAATACGTGCCAAAACATCCAGATCCAGTTTTTCCACCTTGCCGCCATACCACTTGTGGATGACTTCATAGCGGGTGCCTGTCAAACGGCTCAGTTGGTTGCGGGTCATGCCGCGGCTATCCATAATTTCTGCCAGACGCAGACGGACGGCACCGTATTTCCGCTGTATCAAAATGGACTTTTCTTCCATATGCTTCACCTCTAGCACTATGCTATCTATATCTTCTCTAAAAATCTATATCCATTTGTACCGTAATCTATTCTATTTTAATTATTAATTATTACTATATAAATAGTTACTATAAATATGAGGTGATTTCATTGAAAACAAAAACATGCTGTTTTTCCGGGCATAGAGAACTATATCCCGAAAAAATCCCCCTTCTGGAAAAAGAACTGCACAAAATCATTTCTGACTGTATAGAAAAAGGGTATCGCCGTTTTCTCTGTGGAGGGGCAAAAGGATTTGACTTTTTGGCGGCAAAAACCCTCTTGGCACATCAAAATACCTGTCCCGAAATTCAATTGGAACTTGTTTTTCCCTATCACTACCTGCCGTCCATGTGGAAAGAAATAGCGGCAAAGGCAAACAGCCTGACTTATCTATCTGAAACCTACTACCCCGGCTGTTTTTATGCCCGCAACCGCTATATGGTCAGCCAAAGCCATGGAATCATTTACTATCTGGAAAAAGAAACAGGGGGTACCGCTTACACCATGCGCTGTGCCAAAAACAGCGGCTTAGAGCTTTTCCCTATTACTCTTTCTTCCGAATCCGAATGGTGATCTGGCACCCATCCTCCTGTTCCTCATCCTCATAAACCACATCCACCCCAGCCCGGCGGATGACCTCCACAGACTGTTTGATGGTGTTGGTGAACAGGCGGAAATCCGTGACACACCGTTTTTCCTTCTGTTCCTGTTTCTCCGCCGCCGCTTTGGCACGCATTTTCTCCAAGGTATCTGCCACCAGTTCTTCTGTCTTGCGGACATTCAATTCCTCCCGGATCATTTGTTCCAGCACCACCGTTCTGGTTTCTTCATCAGGCAGTTTCAGCAATGCCCGGGCATGACGTTCCGTGAAGTTATTCTCCACCAAAAGCCGCTTCAGAGGGTCTTCCAGCTTCAGTATCCGCAGTTTATTGGCGATGAAAGACTGACTTTTGGATAGCTTTGCCGCCAATTCTTCCTGCGTCAGACCATAGTCCTCCATGAGGTTTCGATACCCTTCCGCTTCTTCCAGAAAAGACAGATTCTGCCGTTGGATATTCTCCAGCAACGCCAACATAGCGCTGTCATACTCATTGACCTGTACCAGCAGGCAAGGCACCGTTTCCAGCCCAGCCAGTTCCGCCGCCCGAAGCCTGCGCTCCCCTGCCACCAATTCATAAGAACCGCCGCTCATTTTCCGCACCGTTAAAGGCTGCAAAATGCCATACTCCCGAATGGAAGCGGAAAGCTCCTCCAGGGCTGCCCGCTGGAAATAGCGTCGGGGCTGATAGGGATTGGAACGAATTTTTTCTATGGGAATCTGGTATACCACCGCATCTTTTTTCAACCGCATTTCGGGAAATTTCAATACTTCCATACAAACACTCCTTCTGTTCTGCCAAAGTCTGTAAAAAGGGGTTTTTTTCTGTTCCAGACAGCGGCAAACTCCCTTTTTCCACATTTTAGCACAGAAGGATTTCCCATCCCCAAAAACCGTACAACAAAAAAAGCAGACTCTCGACAGAAAGCCTGCTTTTTTGATTGCATTTTCTTATTTCAGTGGATTTTTATTGATTTTTCCTGCTTTTCTGGGATATGCCTTGGGTGTAGGCGCGGTCTTTTCGATGATTACCAGTTTATGCTGAAGGTCTGTGAAAGGGATTTCCACATCAATGACTTCTGCCACTTTGCCCCCCAGTTTTTTCAGGGCGCCTTGGGCTTCGTCGATTTCTCTGAGGGCATCGGGGCCTTTCAGCGCTGCCAGTCTGCCGCCTACTTTCACGAAAGGCAGGCAGAATTCCGCAAGGACTGCCAGATTTGCCACGGCTCTGGACACGCACAAATCGAACTGTTCCCGATAATCGGGGTTCTGTCCGCCGTCCTCCGCCCGACTATGGACATAATTCACACCGGAAAGTCCTAGCTGATTACCCACTTCCTCCAGAAAACCGATGCGTTTCTGCAAAGAGTCCAGCAGGGTCATTTCCACCTCAGGACAGGCGATTTTTACGGGAATACCGGGGAAACCTGCCCCTGTGCCCACGTCGATGATTCTTTCCTGTCCGGTCAATGACAAATGGGGCAGGATGCTCAGGCAATCCACAAAGTGTTTCTGCACCACGTCTTTTTTGTCTGTAATGGCGGTGAGGTTCATTTTCTCATTCCATTCCAGCAGCAGGGACAGATAGGTCATAAACTGTGATGCCATTTCTTCTGTGAGGCTTACGCCCATTTTTTCACAGCTTTCCTGTAACAATGCCTTATGTTCCATAAGCTACTCCTTTTCGATACAATAGATTTTCCATTTGCCAAAGTCGTCAGGCTCTGCCACCATGCCAACGGAAATGACTTCCTTTTCTCCCGCCGCCGCAAGGGACAGGGTACGCATGCGCTCCCCTGTTTCCTTCACGAAAAAGCGGTATTTTTCCGCATGGGCAAAAACCCCTTTGATTTCTTCCAAGTCCGCACCGCTGATGGCGCTGGACAGATACCCTCTCGCTTCCTCTGTGCCCTCCTGTTTCAGGGCGTGGAGAAAGGCAAGGAGTGTGCCTTTTGGGCTGACCAGAGAGAAAAACGGGGATTTCCTTTTGGAAAGCACCGCATCCTCCAGCCGAAAGGCTTTATGATTGACGGGCAGAAACAGTTTCCTGCCCTGTGGTTTCGGCATAGGTTTGCCGTTCCATGAAAGAAAGAACATATTTCTTCCCCTCCTTCATTTCTCAGCCATTGCGTTTGTGCTGTTCCATATAAATGAGCAGAACGGAGATGTCCGCCGGGGAAACGCCTGTGATACGAGAAGCGTGACCCATGGAACGGGGACGAATGGCATTGAGTTTTTGACGGGCTTCCAAACGGAGACCCTGAATGGTTTCGTAGTCCAAATCTTCCGGCAGCAGGCGGTTTTCCAGCTTCTTGAACTGTTCCACCTGTTTCAGCTGCTGGCTGATATAGCCTTCGTATTTGATCTGGATATTCACCTGTTCCCGTACAGGGGCAGGCAATTCGGGGCGTTCCTTATCCAAGGGCGCCAGTTTTTCATAATCCAGTTCGGGACGTTTGATGAGGTCTGCCAGTTTCACGCCGGACTTGATGGGGGTACTGCCGTACTGTTCCAACAGTTCCAGTGTTTCTTTGGCAGGAGTGATGGTCAGGGCTTTCACCCTTTCGATTTCTGCTTCTGTCTGGCGTTCTTTTTCCAGCAACGCTTCATAGCGTTCGTCGGAAATCAGACCGATTTCATGACCGATGGGGGTCAGACGCTGGTCTGCGTTATCCTGACGGAGAAGCAGACGGAATTCCGCACGGGATGTCATCATACGGTAAGGCTCTTTGCTGCCTTTGCTGATGAGGTCGTCAATGAGAACGCCGATATAACCGTCGGAACGCTGGAGGATGATGGGGTCTTTCTGCTGGATATAACGAACGGCGTTGATACCGCCCATAAGCCCCTGTGCAGCCGCTTCTTCGTAGCCGGAGGAGCCATTGAACTGACCAGCGGAAAAGAGGCCGTGATAGTCCTTAAATTCCAAAGAAAGTTTCAGCTGGGTCGCGTCGATACAGTCATACTCGATGGCATATGCAAAACGGGTGATTTCGCAGTTTTCCAGACCGGGAATGGTACGGTACATGGCGATCTGCACATCCTCCGGCAAAGAGGAGGACATCCCCTGAATATACATTTCTTCGGTGTTTTCCCCTTCGGGCTCTACGAACAGCTGGTGGCGTTCCTTATCGGCAAAACGCACCACTTTATCCTCGATGGACGGGCAGTAACGAGGGCCTGTGCCTTCAATCAAGCCGCCATACAAGGGAGAACGATGGAGATTATCCCGAATGACCTGATGGGTCTTTTCGTTGGTGTAAGTGAGCCAGCACAGATCCTGTTCTCTGGCAATGCCTTCCGGTGTGTTTTCAAAGGAGAAAGGCACAATGTCCGGGTCGCCGTACTGGGGCTGCATTTTGCTAAAGTCCAGAGAATTCCGGTTCATACGGGCAGGTGTGCCTGTTTTGAAACGGAACAGACGGATACCCATATCCAGCAAATTCTGGCTCAGTTTTGTGGCAGGCATCAGGTTGTTGGGGCCGCTTTCGGTGATGCAGTCCCCTGTCAGGCAGCGGCTTTTCATATAAGTGCCCATGCAGAGCACAACTGCCTTACAGCGGTAAATGGCACCACTTGCAGTGACAACGCCCACCACTTTGTTATCTTCCATAAGAATTTCGGAGATTTCCGCCTGCTTGATGCGCAGATGAGGGGTTTTCTCCAGCGTATGCTTCATTTCCTCGTGGTATCTTGTTTTGTCCGCCTGTGCCCGGAGAGAGTACACAGCGGGGCCTTTGCCTGTATTCAGCATTTTGGTCTGAATATAGGTCTTATCGATATTCTTACCCATTTCGCCGCCCAATGCGTCGATTTCACGGACAAGATGGCCTTTGGAGCTGCCGCCGATGGAGGGGTTACAGGGCATCATAGCGATGCTGTCCAGACTGATGGCGAACATCACTGTTTCCATACCCAGTCTGGCTGCTGCCAATGCTGCTTCACAACCTGCATGACCGCCGCCCACAACGGCAATATCTATGGTTTCTGCTTCGTACATGATCTATTTTCACCTCTATTTGAAGATTTCTTTCTTCCACATGGATTTCCATTGTACCATTTTATGAGAAAAACCCCCGGAATGCAAGGATTTTCGAGGGTTTCTCCAAAAAAAACATATTTTACGCCTCTGCGGGCTTTTTGCCTGCCTCCAGTTTTTTCATGGCGTTGTTGAACTGGTAAGCGAACATGATGGCTGTGGTGGTCACAGCAATCAGGTCTGCCACTGGTTCCGCAAGAAAAACGGCTCTGTCTTTCTGCTCCAGAATGGCAGGCAGGATATAAATCAAAGGAATGAGCAATATGATTTTTCTATAAACCGCCAAGAACAGGGATGTTTTGGCGTTGCCAATGGCAATGAATGTCTGCTGGCAGGCAATCTGGATACCGAAAATACCAGAGAGTGCCATATAATGCCGCAGTGCCCAGGCTGTATAAGTCAGGAGCTGTTCATCCCCCGTAAACATAGACGGAATCAATCGAGGAACCACCATACAGATTGCCCACAGTATCAGCGAATAAGTCAAGCAATACCGCAGCAGCAAACGGAAGGTCTGACGCACACGATCCGCGTTGCCAGCACCGAAATTATACCCTGTAATGGGCTGTGCCCCCTGGGTAAAGCCTTGCAAAGGCAGCATGGAAAACTGCATGATGCTGGTGAGAATACTCATGGCGCCTACGGCAATATCCCCGCCGTAACGATACAGAGAGGAATTGAAGCAAACGCTGATGGCGCTTTCTGTTGCCTGCATGATAAAGGGGGACATCCCCAGCAGCAGACAAGGCCCTACTACGGAGCCACGGAGGCGGAAATACTTTTTCTGCAATTTCAGTATGGTTTTCTTTCCTGTCAAAAAGCGCAGTACCCAGATAGCGGAAACTGCCTGAGAAAGGATGGTGGCAAGAGCCGCACCTTTGACACCCATATGGAAACCGAAAATGAAAATGGGGTCAAGAACGATATTGATGACCGCACCAATGACAACGGTAGCCATACTGATTTTAGCAAAGCCCTGGGCGGTGATAAAAGCATTCAGACCCAGAGCGAACTGTACAAAAATGGTACCCAAGGTATAAATGCGCATATAGTCCATGGCATAGCCGATGGTGTTTTCACTTGCGCCGAATGCCATAAGGATGGGCTCCGCAAATCTGCGGAAAAATACCGTCAGCACCAATGCGATGATGATGAGCATGATAAAGCTGTTACCCAATGTATAATGTGCTTCTTCGTTATCGTTTCTCCCCATGAGAACGGAAGCACGTGGAGCGCTGCCCATACTCACCAGCGCCGCAAAAGCTGTAATGAGCATGATGATGGGCATGCAGACCCCTACCCCTGTTAATGCCAATGCCCCAATGTCAGGAATGTGCCCGATATACATACGGTCAACCACATTATAAAGGACGTTGACCACCTGCGCTGTAATGGCAGGGATGGCCAATTGTTTTAATAATGTCTTGACATTTGCCGTACCCAGTACGTTATCCTGTCCAGATGGGTTCATATGTTTCTACCTTCTTTCCTTTATTTTCCCAAACAGAATTTGGTGAAAATGCGGTCGATGATTTCCTCATCGGCTACATCGCCGGTGATTTCCCCTAATGCCCGACTGGCGTCCTGCAAGTCCATGGAAATGAAATCCTCTGGCATGCGGGTGCCGATGGTCACAAGGCAGCGTTCCATGGCTTCTTTGGCCTGATAGAGCGCGTTTTTATGACGGGTATTGCCCAAAAGGGCGTCGTCTGCCGTGGCTGTCTGACCGCTGAAGAACAATGTCTTGATGGCATCTATAAGGGCATCGAAACCAGTATTTTCCTTGACGGAAACGAACAGAATCTGTTCCTTTGGTACGAACTGTTCCAATTCTTCCAGAGAAAGTTTCTGTTCCAAATCGGATTTATTCAGCATGACAATGCTATGTTTTCCATCAATGAAGGATAAAATTTCTCTATCCTCCGCTTCCAGTGGACGGGAGGCATCCAGCATCATGAGGATCAGGTCTGCCTGTTCCGCATAGGCTTTGGATTTTTCCACGCCCATTTTTTCCACTACATCCCCTGTTTCACGGATACCTGCGGTATCTACGATTTTGACGGGGATGCCGTCGATATTGATATATTCCTCTACGGTGTCACGGGTGGTACCGGGAATGTCTGTGACGATGGCGCGGTCTTCTTCCAAGAACCAGTTCAAGAGAGAGGATTTGCCTACATTGGGTTTCCCAACAATAACGGTCTGCAAACCTTCCCGCAGGATTTTCCCTCTGTCTGCCCCTGCAAGGAGTCTTTCCATACGGGCAAGGAGTTTCTTTGCGCCCTTCTCCATGGAATCGTATGTTTCTTCTTCGATGTCGTAGTCTGGATAGTCAATGACAGCTTCGATGGAAGCGATCATGTCGATGATTTCCTGACGCATCTGACGGACTTCTGTTTTCAGCCTGCCTTCCAGCTGGTTCACAGCTGCCTGACGGGACAGTTCTGTTTTGGACTGGATCAGGTCAATGATGGCTTCTGCCTGGGTCAGGTCGATACGACCATTGAGGAAGCCACGTTTTGTAAATTCACCGGGTTCTGCCAGTCTGGCGCCGGCGTTCAACAGTGCCTGAAGGACACGCTGGGTCACCAGAAAACCGCCATGGCAGTTCACTTCCACAATGTCTTCTTTTGTGTAGGTATGGGGGGCTTTCATGACAGAAACCAGCACTTCGTCAATGGCTTCCCCGTCGGGGCCATCGGTGATCTTCCCATAGGAAAGGGTATGGCTGGGTTTTTCCGTCAGTTTCTTTTTGCCCTGGAAAATGGTGTCCGCCAAAGCGATGCAGCCATTTCCGCTCATGCGGACGATGCCGATGCCGCCGCTGCCCAGTGGTGTGGAGATGGCAGCAATGATGTCGTCCAGAAAATTTGCCTGCTGCAGCATAGATAAATCCCCTTTCTTTTCCGTTTGTAGAAAAAGGCGTCCGCAGGGTATCTCCCCGTCGGCCGCCTTCTTTTGTAAAATTTATGCTTCTGCCTTTTCCATTCTTTCCGCTCTTTCGTGTCTTTCGCCGCGTTCCATTTTTCTGGAATCTCTGGGCTGACCGTTTTTGCCTTTCAGTGCAATGACTACATTACGGAAAGGTTCTTCCCCTTCACTGAATGTTGTCACATAGCGGTCATTCTGCAGTGCAGAATGGATGATTCTTCTTTCATAAGGGTTCATAGGTTCCAGCACCACATTTTTTCTGGTGTGTTTTACCTTTTTCGCCAGGTTGAACGCCAGTGTTTCCAGTGTTTCTTTTCTTCTCTGGCGGTAGTTTTCTGTATCCAGCATGACGCTGATGTAAGACGCGCTGTTTTTGTTGACTACCAGGTTTACCAGGTACTGCAAAGCGTCCAGTGTCTGACCTCTTTTGCCGATGAGAATCCCCATATCGTCACCGGTCAGGTCAACCAGCAGGTGTTTATCCTGCATTTTTGTTTCGATTTTGATAATCAGTCCCATGGACAGGAATACTTCACGCAGGAAGTTTTCTGCCGCTTTTTCGGGATTAAAGTTTTTCTTTACCAGTACAACGGCGTCTTTGCCGCCGAACATACCCAGAAAGCCTTTGGAGCCTTCTTCAATAACGGTAATGGTGACCTCGTCTTTTTCCGCCTGCAATTCTGCCAGCGCAGCTGCAACGGCTTCGTCGATGGTCTTACCGGATTTTCTGATTTCGTCCATTTCTTACAACGCCCCCTCAGCCAGTTTCTTTTTGTAGAATTTCTGCAGGAAGATCTGCTGCAGAATACCGAAGATGTTACTGATTGTCCAGTAAACACCCAGACCTGCAGGAACCTGCAAACAGAAGAATGCCATCATGATGGGCATGAAATACAGCATCATTTTGTTCATGCTCTGTGTCATGGCTGCTGCCTGATCGTTTTCCGCGTTTGCGGTGGTGTTCATCAGGGATGTCATGACTTTAGACTGCAGGAATGTGGTCACACCTGCCACGATAGGCACGATGACGCTGGGGAAACTCAGACCACACTTACTTACCAGTGGAATGGTCAGGAAAGTTTCGATATTGTTCTTTGTATCCAGCAGAGGCAGCAGTGCATTGCCGCTGTCGCCCAGAACACTCAGGATGTTGCTCCAGTCGTCTGCTTTGATGTTGGCTACCAGCATAACAACGTCATTGACGTTGCTCAGATCCAATGTACCCAGGTTTTTATAAGTATCTACCAGATCCTGGGCGTAAGGTGTGAACGCTTCCATACGCAGCGCCGCGGGAATCTGGATGATGGCATTGGCAATATCTGTGTAGTTGTTGCCGATGACATCAACGTAAACATACGCATTCTGGAAAATATAGTACAGTGCGTACAGGATAGGAAGCTGGATCAGCATAGGCAGGCAGCCGCCCATAAGATGTACGCCGTTTTTCTTCTGGAAGTCCTGCAATTCCAGCGCCATTCTCTGCTGAGACATGGTGTCAGTCTTGCCTTTGTATTTATCTCTGATTTTGTTCATCTCAGGCTGAAGCTGCTGCATCTTAAAGGAAGACTTCTGCTGCTTCATCATCAGAGGGAACAAGATAAGTTTCACGATTAAGGTAAAAACGATGATGGCAATACCCAGCGCACCTGCACTGACACCGCCGTAAATGCCGTTAAAGAGCATGTTATAGATTTTGCCAAGAACGATGGCAATGGGTTCGAAAATACCCGGTTCTCGCACCATACGCATGGTGGACAACAACATCAATTCATTCACTTTTTTGCCTCCTTACAACACCAAACATGAGAATTTTTTCTGCACTTAAAATCAGTGCAATCAAACAAAAAAATCAAGGCACCGGATCATAGCCGCCTTCATGAAAAGGATGGCACTTCAATAACCGCCGCACCGCAAGATAGCCGCCCTTTAAGGCACCATACTTCAAGATGGCTTCATAGGCGTATCTGGAACAGGTGGGGGTAAAACGGCAATGGGGCCCGATATAAGGGGAGATCCCCAGCTGATACAGACGAATGAGAAACAAAAATACTTTTTTTACCATACGAACATATCATCTCACTTTTTTTCCGCTTCCTCCGGGCAGAAGAAATTATGTTTTTTCATCAAATGACGCAGAGAGTCCTGCACTTCCCAATAAGAAGCTTCGTTGCAGGATACCCGGGCAATGACCACGATGTCATAGCCTCTTTTCAGCTCTGCTTCCATACTGCGGTAGCTTTCCCGGATCAGGCGGGTCACATGGGAGCGGACAACACTCTTGCCGACTTTTTTGCTGACGGAAATGCCCAGACGGTTTTCCGCCGTGCCGTTTTTGATGATATACATCACCAGACGGCGATTGGCAAAAGATCTGCCCTTATGATATACATAGCGAAACTGAAAATTCTTTTTCAGGGATTGTGTAAAAAGCATGGTCATCCAGCTCCCTTCCCGATTTGCCTAAAAAAATTTTTTCCAATGACGAACAAAAGGCCACATTCTGCGGCCTTAATTTACTCTTGGTATCATCGAAAATTATGCGGACAGTACTTTTCTGCCTTTTCTTCTTCTTGCAGCCAGCACTTTTCTGCCGTTTGCAGTTCTCATTCTTTTTCTGAAGCCGTGTTCTCTGCTTCTCTGTCTTTTCTTGGGCTGAAATGTCATTTTCATTGTACATGCACCTCCTTTGTCCTTGCAGGGTTTTAACGCCCTTTTTACGAGCACTGCTACTATTATAGTGAAAAAGCAAGTCCCCGTCAAGAAAAAAATATCCGCTACAAGGGGAATTTACGGCTTTTTTTCCATTTTTCGCAAAAAATTGTACAAAATTCCATACAGAAAAAAGTACATTTGGAACTCTTTGGGACTTTTTGTTCTATATATTGTAATTAACCTCATTTTTTCTCTGTGTTCTTTTTCAATAAAAAATACAGAAAAAATATGGACTATCAAAAAACGGACTGCTGTTTTTGTGTGATTTTCCGTTTTTTTGACAAAAAAATCACAAGTTATGCCATTTGCTTTTTTGGCAAAAATCAGACTTTTCCACAATTCAGTCCATTTTTTCATTGCGGTTGTGGATAACTTTTGTTATACTGAAAGACAGGATCAAAATGAGATGTGCCTCCGCGGCAGGCAGCTGTCTTGACGTACCGAATACCAAAAGGGAAACAGAGAGCTGTTTTTTTGTCTGAAAATTTGCCGAAAAAAACCGTCCTGCATTGGCGGAACTTGCAAAAAAGGGGCTCCCTTTGACGACAGCGGCAGGATTTTTGTCCTTTTTTTCAGCTATTCCACAATTTCCACGTCTCTTTCCAGAAAGTTATCCACAAGCTGTTGATAACCCTGTGTATAACTTTTATGGGCTGTGGATTTTCTGCGGATGAAAAAAATATGGTTTGCATCAAAAGACCGAAATATCCATTTTTTCGGGATTGTGTAAAACAACGGGACTGTTTTTCCACACCGCTGTGTATAAAAAATGAAATGTGTTGTCCATACACAGGGAAAAAACAGGGGACTGTGGGCAAATGAAAAAGTTATCCACAGCATCGGAACATCGGATTTTTGAAAAAGAAATGTAATAGGAGGATTGTTTATGGACATCAACCAATCTTGGAACGCGGCTTTGAAGCTCATCGAACAGGAAATTTCCTCATCCATCGGTTTTGAAACCTGGATTCTGCCCATTGTGCCTGTGGGCATCGACGGCAGCCGTTTTCTGCTGCAAGTCAGTGACAACGTCTGTAAGGAAATTCTGGAAAAACGTCATCTGACCCTCATTCGCAGCGCTCTGAAGAACGTGACGGGCATCAATTACGACATCGTCATCCTAACAGAAGGGGAAAAAACTCCCGTTCATACCACAGCAGAAATGAAAAAGGAAGAAAGCGGCGATGTGGCGCGGAATCTGAATCCCAAGTATGTATTCAGCTCTTTCGTGGTGGGCAACAGCAACCGTATGGCTCACGCGGCATCCCTTGCCGTTGCCGAATCTCCGGCAAAAGCCTACAACCCTTTATTTTTGTACGGAAACTCCGGGCTGGGCAAAACCCACCTGATGCATTCCATTGCCCACTTTATATTGGATAAGAATCCGGCAGCGAAGGTGCTCTACGTTACCAGCGAAACCTTCACCAACGAGCTGATCCTGTCCATCCAGAACAACAAAAACGAGGAATTCCGCAACAAATACCGGAACATTGACGTGCTCCTCATCGACGATATTCAGTTCATTTCCAAAAAAGAAGGGACACAGGAAGAATTTTTCCATACATTTAATGCGCTGTATGAATCCAACAAACAGATCATCATTTCTTCCGACCGTCCGCCCAAGGAAATCAAAACACTGGAAGACCGTCTGCGCAGCCGTTTCGAATGGGGCCTCATCGCAGATATTCAGCCCCCTGACTACGAAACAAGAATTGCCATTCTGCGGAAAAAAGCGGATCGTGACAACCTCCATGTGCCCGACGAAGTCATGGCCTACATCGCGAAAAATATCGTATCCAACATCCGTGAACTGGAAGGGGCGCTGACCCGTATCGTGGCTTACGCAACCCTGACAAATCAGGAAATCACACTGGCGCTGACAGAAAAAACCCTCCGGGATGTTTACAGCGAAAACGCGCAGGCGCCTCTGACACCACAGCTCATTCAGGAGATTGTGGCAAGACGCTACAACATCAGCGTAGAGGACATTCAGGGCAACAAAAAGCCCAAAAACATCGCCTTTCCCAGACAGGTATCCATGTACCTGTGCCGGAAATTATTAGACATTTCCCTGCCCAAAATCGGCGAAAGCTTCGGCGGCAGAGACCATACCACCGTCATCCATGGCATTTCCAAGATCGAAAAGCAGATGGAAAATGACGAAGCACTGAAAAATACCATCATGGAACTGGAAAAAGAAATCAAAGAACGGTAAAAAGAGCGGCAAAAGCCTGTGGATAAGTCTGTCCCCATGGGGCTGTGAAATTCCTTGGGACAGGCTGTGGATAAATGGAGGGGAAAAATAGGCTCCTGTGGAAAGTGTTTATAAGGCGGGTAGTTGTCCTTGGCTTTTCCACATGGTTGTCCCTCGGTGGTTTTTCCCATGATTTCAAGGAAAAATGACGTTTTCCACAGTTTCCACACCCTCTACTGCTACTGCTACGAACCAAATTCTATTATTCTATCTATGCACTGTGAACAAAAAGGAGATGTGTATAAATGAAACTCATGTGCGGCAAAGAAACCTTGCTGAACTTCATCAATATCGTGAACAAAGCTGTCTCCTCCAGAACGACACTTCCCATTTTGGAATGTATTCTGCTGACAGCAGACCAAAGAGGCTTCACCATGACAGCCAATAATCTGGAACTGGGTATCCAGACTGCACCCATTGATGCAGATGTGCTGGAAAAAGGTGAAATCGCCATTGAAGCAAAAATCTTCCATGAAATCATCCGTCGTTTGAACGGCGATACAGTGACACTGGAAACCGATGAGAAAAACAGCATCACCATCACTGGCGGTACTTCCCGTTTTACCATTATGGGTCAGAGCGGCGATGATTTTCCCGCACTGCCTGATGTGGCACAGGAAGAAGCTTATACTCTGGGACAGAATGAACTGCGTAATTTGATCCGTCAGACCATTTTCTCCATTTCTCAGGAATCTACCAAACAGATCCTCACTGGGGAACTGTTCGAAATGAAAGAAAATGCGTTGCAGGTGGTTTCCATCGACGGCTACCGCATTTCCTTCCGCAAAAGCCCTCTGGAACATGACTTTACAGAAAAGAGCGTTGTGGTTCCCGGCAAAACTTTGACAGAACTGACCAAAATCCTTTCTCAGGAAGAAGAAGATAAGGTGCACCTGTATTTCACAGATAAGCACGTGCTTTTCGATCTGGGTATGGCAACCATGGTTTCCCGTCTGCTGGAAGGGGAATATGTAAGCTATGAAAATAACTTCACTGAAGATTTCAAAACAAAGATCATCATTGATACAAATGAATTGATTCAGGCTTTGGAACGTGCGTCTTTGGTTTCCAGAGATAATCGCAAAACACCCGTGCGTCTGGAACTGAAACCCAATGTATTGGTCATCACAGCAAGAAGTGATATGGGCACCGCTTATGAAGAAGTGCCTAACGAAACAGACGGCGACGAAATGCAGATCGCTTTCAATCCTCGTTATCTCATTGAAGCACTGCGTGCCATCGACGATGAAAAAGTGGCAATCCGCTTTACCGGATCTCTCAGCCCTTGTACCATCGTGCCTCTGGAAGGCAAGGCTTATCAGTATTTGATCCTGCCTCTGCGTATGTGATGAGCATATGTTGATGAGAAAATAAAAGAAAGAGAAGCAATGACCATAGACTGAAAGGAGTTCATAGATGTATATGATCATGCGTGCTGTGCAGATCTTGGCACTGGTGGTATTTTTGTGGGGCAGCGCCAATGATAACGCACAGAATCTTGTTGGGAATGGTGCGCCCATTCTGGTTTGGGGAAGTTTTGCGGTAATGATTATCGCGGCATATCTGGGCGCAAAAGAACGGCAGAAAAGCGGCGCGGTGACAAAAGAACAGACCATGGCGGAAAATAAACGCTCCATCATACTGATGGCTGTGATTGTCATCGCCGTAATCCTTATGGGGATTTTGTAATTTGCAGAAAAGATTGCAGATAAACGGAAAGGGGCTTCGTTTATGTATATTGTACTGCGGATATTGCAGATTGTTGCATTGGTGGTGTTTTTGTGGGGCAAATCCAATAACAATGCGGAACATCTGATGGGGGCAGGTGGGCCTTTCCTGGTTTGGGGAAGTTTTGCGGTGATGATCATCGCGTCCTATCTGTCAAGAAAAGAATATCTGAAAAATCATGAGGTAACACAAGAACAGATGACGGCTGGAAATCGCCGTTCCTGGATCCTTGTAGTAGTAATCCTTCTGGCGGCAGTAGCATTGACTGCCGTGCAGTTTTTCATGAAAGACTGATTTTTAGGGAAAGGAGTGGAAATCATGGATAAAGTCTATATTCATACAGAATATATCAAGCTCCAGCAGGTGCTGAAGCTGGCAGGGCTCATCGATCAGGGCTCTGACGTGAAAGTATTTTTGGCAGACGGCGTTGTCTATGTCAATGGGGTTATGGCAACGGAACGCGGCAAAAAAATCCACCCCGGTGATGTGGTGGAAGTCAAAGGCATGGGCAAAGTAGAGGTTTTGGCGGAAGACTGATTTTTCTGGGAAAGGGGCAGTTCCTATGGAAAAAAACAATTACAAACCTTTGATATTATGTGTGCTATTTCTCGTCATCGTTGTCATTGGTTGTACTTTCTGGACGAATTGGCAGAATCGTCCTCTTTTGGGCAATACAGATGAGGAAATCTGCGAAACCATTGCCCGTACAGAGAAAGTAAAAAAAGCGACAATTGATCTGAAACAGGTGAAGGATGGGGAAATAGATGGGCATACTTACCGCTGCGCTCTTTATGTGACAGAAGATGATACCAACCATCCAACGTTAGCCATGTTTCGGCAGGATGCAGACGGGAATTTTATATGGTATGAGGGAGATATTTTTTCCGGTCATTCCATCTATCGTATGCCAAGCCCGCCTGATACTCAGGTTTATGAATATGTCTTTCCCATAGAAGGAACGGACTATCATTTCTTTTATGTGACTGGGGAAGATGTTGCCTATCTTGCGGACGGGGCAGGGAATTCCTATGCTGTGAGAGAAATACGTCCAGCGCTGCTGGCTTTCCTTCCTTACTGGGACAATCTGGATATGGAATATCTGGATGCGGCAGGCAACCCTTTGTGGTAAAGGGGGATTGCTATGAGAAAATATGTGATTTTGGCGTTTTGCGCAGGTGTCTGATGAGAAGGTGCTGGCAGAAGACTGATTTCTCAGAAAAGGAGGCATTTCTCATGGGCAGTAGAGAACGAATCCCTTTGGTTTTGTGTGTGGTATTCCTGGTTATCGCTGTCATTGGCTGTACCTTCTGGACAAATTGGCAGAATCGTCCTCTTTTGGGAAACACCGATGCGGAAATCTGCGAAACCATTGACCGCATGGGGAGAGGACGGAAGGAAGAAATCCATCTGAAACATGTGGAGGATGGGGAAGTGGACGGATATACTTACCGCTGCGTCTTTTATGAGAGCGGAGAAAATGAGGACTATCCCCAATTGGTCATGTTCCGGCAGGATGCAGACGGGAATTTTCTATGGTATGAAGGGGATAATCTTTCTCGTCATAGCCATGTCTACGCTATGCCAGACCCGCCGGATATCCAGGTTGACGAATATCTCTTTTCTCTGGAAGAAGTGCGCTATCATTTCTTTTATGTGACCGGGGAAGATGTGGCATATCTCACGGACGGGGCAGGGAATGTCTATTCAGTGGGAGAAGAACGCCCGGCGTTTCTGACTTTCCTGCCTTACTGGGACAATATGGATATGCAATATCTGGACGCGGAAGGCAATCCTTTGTGGTGACCGCTTTGCATAAACTTAAAATCTCTATGCATGGGTATTATGCATAATTTATAATTATAATAAAAAGGTGCATATTTATGTATATTAAAGAAGTATCTTTACAGGGGTTCCGCAATCTGGAACCCCTCCATATTGCGCCTACGGCAGGCATGAATCTGTTTTACGGCGATAACGCCCAGGGGAAAACCAATTTTCTGGAATCCCTTTATTTTTGTGCCCTGGGACGCTCTCTCCGGGGCAGAAGCGAGCAGCAGCTCATTGCCTTTGGGGAGGAAGAAAGCCATATCCGTCTGGAAGTGATGCGGAAAAACAGGGGTGACCGCATCGACGTACATCTGAAGCGGGACGAGAAAAAAGGCATTGCTGTCAACGGTATCCCTGTGAAAAAAATGGGGGAATTGTTCGGCACCCTTTACGCTGTCATATTCTCGCCGGAGGATTTGTCCCTCATCAAAGACGGCCCGGCGGAACGCAGGCGGTTTTTGGATATGGAGCTGAGCCAGATCAGCAATGTGTATTTTTATGACCTTCAGCAGTATTATCGCGTGCTGAAACAGCGGAACAATCTGCTGAAAGAAATTAAGGTGAAGCCTGCTTTGGCAGACACTCTTTTCGTCTGGGATGAACAGCTCATTGAGCGGGGCGAGCGAATCATGGCTGTGAGAGCCAAATTTTTAGCCCGTCTGGACGAGATTGCGACCCAGAGGCATGAAATATTGACGGGAGGCAAAGACTGCCTTAAAACGGAATATAAGCCAAATTGCGAGGGGGGCAGTCTCCGGGAAAAGCTGGAGCGGAGTTTAGACCGGGATATTTACACCGGTTCCACCAACGCAGGCCCCCACAAAGACGACATCCTTTTTCTGGTCAATGGCAAGGATGTGAAGCAGTTCGGCTCCCAGGGACAGCAGCGGACAACGGCCCTTTCCGCAAGATTGGCAGAAATTGAGCTGATTCGGGAGGAAACGGGAGAAAGTCCTGTACTGCTGTTGGATGATGTCTTGTCGGAACTGGACGGCAAGCGGCAGAAATACCTCATGGAAAGCATTGAGGGCTTGCAGGCATTTCTCACTTGTACCGGCATTGAGGATGCTGTCCGCAGTTATTTGAGCAGGGAAAACCTGTTTTATGTGAAAAACGGAAAAATCGGCAAGAAATGATCTCTCTGTCTGGTGACAGGGAGATTTTTTAATGTTTCGATTCGTGATAAAACATTTGGGGAAATTTTCCGCAAATCTTCTTTTGCTGTGGATGGCAGTTTGTCCACGCCAGAAAGAATTTCTGTTTTTTTACCCAAAATCCATAATTAAGGTTAGAAGCCATTGGAAATAATACATAAAAATGCCTGTTTTCCTTGAAAAATCAATGTTTTTATGATATAATACCACTATGATTTACCGGATGCAGGAACATCCGATTTTTTTGGGGCAATTTTTCCTGAAAATCTGGGAAATTGCTAAGATTATGTGAGGAGAGGAAAATATGTCAGCAGAATATAATGAAAGCCAAATCCAGGTCTTGGAAGGTCTGGAAGCGGTGCGCAAACGCCCGGGCATGTATATCGGCTCCACCAGTGAAAAGGGGCTCCACCATCTGGTATACGAAATCGTGGATAATGCCGTGGACGAAGCCCTGGCAGGCTTCTGTACGGAGATCACCGTTACCATCCACCCCGACAACTCCATTTCTGTATTGGATAACGGTCGTGGTATCCCTGTGGGTATCCACCATCAGAAAGGCATTTCCGCTTTGGAGGTTGTATTCACCATACTGCATGCAGGTGGTAAATTCGGCGGCGGCGGATATAAAGTATCCGGCGGTCTGCACGGTGTAGGTGCGTCCGTTGTAAACGCCCTGTCCACATGGCTCTATGTCAACGTCTATTCCGACGGCAAAATCTATGAACAGCGCTACGAAAGAGGCAATGTCCTTTGCCCTGTCCATGAAATCGGCACCACAGACAAACACGGTACCTTCGTTCATTTCCTGCCCGATCCGGAAATTTTTGAAGAAACGGTGTTTACCTATGATGTTCTGAAACAGCGCCTCAGAGAAACAGCTTTCCTGACAAAAGGCCTGAAAATCAACCTCATCGACCTGAGAGAAGGCAAGGAACAGGAACGTTCCTTCCACTACGAAGGTGGCATCAAGGAATTTGTTGCTTATATCAACAAAAACCGTCAGCCTCTTTATGACAATATTTTCTATGCCAGCGGCGAAAAGGACGGCGTGCTGGTGGAAGTGGCTTTCCAGCATAACGACGGCTACACAGAAAATATCTTTACGTTTGTAAATAACATCAACACCCCCGATGGCGGTACCCATCTGGTGGGCTTTAAATCCGGTCTGACCAAGACCATCAACGACTACGGCAAAAAAATCGGCATCATCAAGGATTCCGACAAGAAACTTTCCGGTGATGACGTGCGGGAAGGCATGACAGCCGTTGTCAGCATCAAAGTGGGCGACCCTCAGTTTGAAGGCCAGACAAAGGCAAAACTGGGCACCAGTGAGGCAAAAGGCGCCGTAGAAGCCGTTTTGAGCGAATATTTGACCTATTTCCTGGAAGAAAACCCGGCAGTAGGTAAAATCATCATCGAAAAAGGTCTCATGGCTTCCAGAGCCCGTGATGCCGCCAGAAAGGCAAGAGAACTTGTCCGCCGCAAAACAGGTCTGGAAAATACCCGTATGCCCGGGAAACTGACAGACTGCACCAGCCGCGACCCTTATGAATGCGAAATCTATATCGTCGAAGGGGATTCCGCCGGCGGTTCGGCTATCAAAGCCCGTGACCCCAAAACACAGGCCATCCTGCCTCTGCGTGGTAAAATTTTGAACGTGGAAAAAGCAAGACTAGATAGAATCCTCAACAGTGAGGAAATCCGGAATATGATCACCGCATTCGGCACAGGTATTTCCGATGATTTTGACATGGAAAAACTCCGTTATCATAAAATCGTTATCATGACCGATGCGGACGTGGACGGCGCGCATATCCGTACACTGCTTTTGACATTCTTCTATCGCTATATGCCCCAGCTCATCGAGGGCGGAAAGGTGTATATCGCCCAGCCCCCTCTCTATCGGGTAGAGAAGAACAAAAAGCATTATTACGTTTATGACGACGCCCAGCTGGAAGAACTTTACAAGGAAATCGGCAGAGATAACATCAAAGACGTACAGCGGTACAAAGGTCTGGGTGAAATGGACTACGATCAGCTCCGTGACACCACCATGGCCGTGGAACACCGTATTTTGAAAAAAGTTGACATCAGAGACGCCCTTTTGGCAGATGAAATCTTCAGCATGCTCATGGGGGACAGTGTAGAACCCAGACGGGAATTTATCGAGGAAAACGCGCAGTATGCGGAAATGGACTTCTGATGAAAGGGATTGAGGTGAAACCATGAGTGAAGTAAACAACGAGATGGATAAGATCGTTTCCGTGGACATCAACGAGGAAATGAAGCAGTGCTATATCGACTACGCCATGAGCGTTATCGTGGCCAGAGCTTTGCCCGATGTCCGGGACGGTCTGAAGCCTGTACAGAGAAGAATTCTCTACTCCATGAGCGAAATGAATCTGGAGCCCAATAAACCCTATAAAAAGTCCGCCCGTATCACCGGTGATACCATGGGTAAATACCACCCCCATGGTGATAGCTCCATTTATGCGGCAATGGTGCGTATGGCGCAGAATTTCTCCATGCGTTATATGCTGGTAGACGGTCATGGGAACTTTGGCTCCATTGACGGCTATGGCGCAGCGGCAGCCCGTTACACCGAAGCACGTATGTCCAAGGTGTCTGCGGCTATGCTGGCGGACATCGAAAAAGATACCGTAGATTTTGTGCCCAACTACGACGAAACAGAAAAAGAACCTGTGGTACTGCCCGCAAGAATTCCAAACTTGCTTATCAATGGTTCTTCCGGTATCGCCGTTGGTATGGCAACCAATATCCCTCCCCATAACCTGGGAGAAGTCATCGACGGTCTGACCGTCATGATTGATAATAAAATCAATGGCAAGGAAACCGATGTGGAAGAACTGATGGAATATATCAAAGGCCCTGACTTCCCCACCGGTGCAACCATTCTGGGCAAAAGCGGCATCCGCGCCGCATATCGTACCGGACGCGGTAAGATTCTGGTGCGTTCCACAGCGGAAATCCAGCCCATGGGCAACGGCAGAGAAAAGATCGTTGTAACGGAAATTCCTTACATGGTCAATAAACTCCGCCTCATCGAAAAGATTGCCGAACTGGTAAAAGAAAAACGTGTGGACGGCATCAGCGATTTGTACGACGCTTCCGCCGGTGATGATATTCAGATCATCATTGAGCTGAAAAAAGATGCCAACGCTAACGTCATCTTGAATCAGCTTTATAAATATACCCAGCTTCAGGAAAGCTTCGGCGCCATCATGATTGCCCTGGTAAACGGCAAACCTGCTGTGCTGAATCTCCAGCAGATGCTGTCTGAATACCTGAAACATCAGGAAGAAGTGGTGACCCGCCGTACAAAATTCAATCTGGATAAGGCGGAAAAACGTGCTCATATTCTGGAAGGGCTGCGTATTGCCATTTCCAATATCGACGAAGTCATCCGCATCATCCGTACCAGCTACGATAACGCAAAGGAACGCTTGATGGAACGCTTTGGTCTGTCTGAAATCCAGGCACAGGCCATTCTGGAAATGCAGCTGCGCAGACTGCAAGGACTGGAACACGAAAAAATCGACGCGGAATATAAAGATTTGCAGGAAAAAATCGCTTATTATAAATCTCTGCTGGCGGACGAAGCCAAACTGTTGGGTGTTATCCGTGATGAAATGCAGGATATCAAAAATAAATACGCAGACCCCCGTCGTACCCAGCTGGTGGCAAACCCCGGCGAAATCGACGTGGAAGACCTTATTGACGAGGAAACATGCGTATTCACTCTGTCTAACCTGAACTATGTAAAACGTACACCTCTGATGACTTATAAGAGCCAGAACCGTGGCGGACGTGGTATCGTTGGGATGCAGACAAGGGATGAGGACTTCGTGAAAGACCTGTTCCTGTGCTCCACCCACGACACCATCCTGTTCTTCACAGACCATGGCAGAGTGTACCGTCTGAAGGGCTACGAAGTACCCGAAGCAGGCAGAACCGCAAGGGGTATGGCCATTGTCAACCTGCTGGAAATCGCCCCTGATGAATCTGTCACAGCGGTGATTCCCGTGAAGGAATTCAGAGAAGACCGTTATCTGGTGATGCTGACAAAACAGGGTCTTATCAAGAAAACAGATATGGCAAGTTACAGCAATATCCGCAAAGGTGGTTTGATTGCCATTAACCTGCGTGAAGACGATAGCTTGATCTCCGTTATGACTACCGAAGGGGAAGACGAAATTCTGGCAGCAACCAGAAATGGTATGGGCATCCGTTTCAGTGAAAAAGATGTCCGTCCCATGGGCAGAACAGCTACCGGCGTGAAAGCTATTTCCCTGAGAGAAGGGGATTATCTGGTTTCCGCCATCAAAATGAGCCCCACAGCAAAAGTCCTCAATGTAACGGAAAAAGGCTTCGGCAAACAGACATTGCCCGAAGAATTCAAAGTCCAGTATCGTGGCGGTATGGGTGTGAAGATCCATCAGCTTACAGAAAAAACAGGACTGCTGACCGGCGTGCTAATGCTGGAAGAAAATGAGGAAATCATGCTTATCACTTCCGAAGGTGTTATCATCCGACTGCGGGGAGCGGATATTTCCACCATCGGCAGAGTTTCTCAGGGTGTCAAACTCATGAATCTGGATGAAGGCGTCAGCGTGGTAGGCATTGCCAAGATCACCGAGGACGACATCGAATCCGAGGAAGAAGAACTGGCAGAAATGGAAGAAAAAGCGGCTGCGGAAAACGCAGAAAACGAAGAAATCACCGTTTCTGAAGATACAGAAGCGTAAAAGAGAATCAAAAAAATAGATACGGGGCGGAAAGACAGATTTCCGCCCTGTTTTGTTTCCAAAAGAAGGAAAAATAGTGGAAAAGGCGAAAAAATCTCTTATACCCAAATGAAAAAAAGGAGGGCATCATCATGGCAGAAGGCATCACCTATCTTTGCCCCAGCTGCGGCGCGTATCTGCGCTATGACGGCGGACAGGGGAAATGGGTTTGTGATTATTGTGATTCATCATATACCAAAGAGGAACTGGAACAGCGTGGGGCAGATACAGAAAATACCGGCTATACCGTCAGCCCCGGCGACAGCGGCAAGACAGAAACCGTGGATTTTGCCTGTGAGGAAAATGTGGCGGAAGGCAAGGATCAGGAACATCTTCGGGCATACAGCTGCCCCAACTGCGGCGCGGAAATCGTCACCGATGATGTGACGGCGGCTACCTTCTGCGTGTTCTGCGGCAATCCCACTGTAAACCCTCAGCAGTTCAGCGGAAAATATCATCCCTCCGCCATGATCCCCTTTGCGACAGATAAAAAACAGGCACAGGAAGCCTTTCTAAAGCTGTGTAAGGGCAAAAAACTCCTGCCTAAGGGTTTTACTTCTCAGCAGCGTTTGGAGAAGATCACAGGGGTTTATGTGCCTTATTGGCTCTTTGACTGCAAAGCGGACTTCGATTACCATGCTACCGGCGAAAATCACCTCATCTGGAGCGATGGGGATTATGATTATACCCAGACAGACCTGTTCCATATCCATCGGGCAGGGACTATGGATTTTGAGAATATCCCTCTGGATGCTTCGGAAAATATGGAGGATGCCCTCATGGACGCGCTGGAACCTTTTGACTTTACAAAAGTGGAACCCTTTGATATGCGCTATCTCAGCGGTTATCTGGCGGAAAAATACACTTATGAGCCAAAAGACCTCTTTGAACGTATGAAAGACCGTGTTTCCAGAGGCATCGAAAATCGCGCTTCGGAAGAAGGCAGACGGTATGATGTGGTACATAGCGTACAGTGCAACACAAACTATAAATCCGACCATCAGGCCTATTTGCTGCTGCCTGTGTGGATGCTGGTAAGCAATTTTAAGGGCAAGAAATATCTCTTTGCCATGAACGGACAGACAGGGAAAATCGTAGGGGAACTGCCCTGTGATACAGGTCGCGGTGTCACTTGGTTCCTGCTGATCTTCGTTATTGTATTTGTGGTTGCCTTTCTGCTGGTATGGCTGATTGGAGGTGTCATGGCATGAGAAAAACAGGTTTGGTATTTTTGTTGACCCTCGTCCTTTGTTTTACAGGCAGTCTGACAGCTTTCGGACGTACAGAAGGCCATGTGTTCGATGAGGCGGGGCTCTATACCCAGGAGGAAGCGGCAGATTTGACTTCCAGAGCGGGAGCCATCGGGGAAACCTATGGGATGGATGTGCTGTTTCTGACCACCAAAGATACCCAGGGATTGGAAGCCAGAGAGTATGCGGCACAGTTCTTTTTGGACGGGGATTTTGGCTATGGTGAGGAAAAAGACGGCATTGTGTTCATCATCGACATGGGCAGTCGGGATGCCCAGATGGTCACTTCCGGCGAAGGCATCCGCATTTTCACGGATTATTACATCGACAAAATCTGGAATGAAGTACGGCCTATCCTCTCTGAGGGGGCATATTACGACGCCATGTCTACATTCCTGACAGATGTGGAATATTACTGCGGGGAATACCAGAAATATTTGGCAAACCCCGAGGCTTATGAGTCCGAATACCAAAAAGAACAGGAAAGTCGGAATGTGGTTCTTTATATCGGCATTTCCCTGATTTTTGCCTTCATTGTGGCAGGGGTTTCCGTGGTGTTCATGCGCAAAGGCCATAATAATGTGAAGCCCTTCACTGATGGCAGAGCATATCTGAAGGAAAACGGCGTGAATTTCCGTGTGAACCAAGACGCCTTTGTCAGAACCCACACCACCAGAAAACGCATCGTCAAAAATGAGAACAATAATAATAATTCTTGGGGCGGCGGCTCCTCTACATTCTCCAGCGGCGGCCATACCTTTGGCGGTGGCGGCGGAAAATTCTAAATATCACAGCTTGTGAAAATAATTCACAAAACTGCTGCTTTTTTTCAAGAAAAGCGGCAGTTTTTTTGTTTGCCTGACAACTGGAAGAAAAAGCAAAAAAAATAAACAAAGAAATGGAAAGAAAATTTGATTTTTTGTTGAAAATCATCAGAAACGGTGGTATGATACCCATAAACCCAATGAAACAGGAGGAGAAGAAACATGTTAGGTTTTTTGTATGATCTGGGCTGCACACTTTCTCTTTTTGTGCTGGTGGTGTTTATGGAAGGGGTCATTGCCACCAGAAAAAACGCAAAATGGACAGGGCTCATTCTGCCTGTGGTGCTGCTGATCATTTCTGTTTTTGTGGGGGCATATATGCACGATTTGGGCGCGTTCCTGTTTTTGCTCATTCCTGTGGTCTTGTGTCTGGGGACCTATTTCTTTTCCAGACGTCAGGTGAAAAAAGGCATGGCTGCGCCTACCATCAAGGAACAGATGGAAGATTGAGCGGGAAAAAAAGGAGCGAAAAGGCTCCTTTTTTTGTGGGGAAACCTACTGTGACGGAGCCAAAAACATGATATACTGGCTGTAATCAAATTGTCGAAGCAAAGGGGGTTTTGTCATGAAAAAACGGTGGATGCTGCTGGCGGCGGCGTTCCTGCTCTGCGGCTGCGGCGGGGCAAAGGCGGAATATACGGCAGAGGCAGGTACTACGGAGCCTGTGGTGAAGGAAGTCACCATGGCTGTGGTGGGGGACATCATGGTTCATGATTACCAATACGAGGAGGCCTATGATCCAGCAACGGGAACATATGACTTCATGCATAATTTTCAGGATGTGAAGCGGTATTTTGAGGGCTATGACTTCGTCATCGGCAATCTGGAACTGACTTTCGGCGGGCCGGACAGGGAATATGCTTCTTTTCCTTGCTTCAATACGCCGGACAGCTTTCTGGACGCAGTGAAGGACGCGGGATTCAATCTGCTGACCACTGCCAATAACCACAGCATGGATATGGGAGAAACAGGGCTGAAACGTACCATTTCCCAGCTGGATGCCTATGACATCGACCATGTGGGTACCTACGCTTCGCAGGAGGCAAGGGACACCATTTATACAAAAGAAGTCAATGGCATCAACTTTGCCTTTGTATCGGCCACCTATGGCACCAACGGCATTCCTGTACCGGAAGATTATCTGGTGAACCATATTGACGATACCCTCATGGCGGATATTACAAGAGCTCAGGAATTGGCAGACGTTGTTGTGGTGCTGCCACACATGGGCAATGAGTATGAAACGGTGCCCAATGATATTTTTGTGGAATGGGCAGACAGCATGTTTGCAGCCGGCGCGGATATTGTGCTGGCAAGTCATCCCCATGTGCTTCAGCGGATGGAATACCGTCAGGTAGACCACGGCGACGGCGTCCATGACGGCTTCATCATTTATTCTCTGGGGAATTTCATTTCTTCCCAGACAACACCTCCCAGAAACGCTTCCATTGTTCTCCATCTGACGGTGGAACAGGTGGCGGACAATCCGGCGGAAGTGAAAGAGGTTTCCTTCGTGCCCATTTGGACTCAGTTCCGCAATGCCAATGACCAGAATCATTTCGTTGTGCGAAGCGTCTATGAGATGCTTACTCTGCCGGAAAGTGAACGGTATCAGGTGGTGCGCCCTAAGGATTATGAGCGTTTGAAAGAAATTCATGAGGAAACAGCCTGCTTCCTTTTGGACAAAAATATTCCTCTGGAACAGATCCAGGACGAATATGTGTTTCCCAAGGAAATAGATTAATTAAAAATGCAGTTTCCCTTGTGAAAATGGTATAAAGTTTCGGGAAAGTCGGTGGAAAGGCTTGCGGGAAGTTGACAGCGGTGCTAAAATAATATGGAAAGTACAAAAGAGAAAATGAATAAAAATACAGAAAATGTAAGGAGGAAGCGGCATGGGGCGCGATTATTTGATGGAACAGGCGGAATACCTGAAAAAGGACCTGGGAAAACATAATATTTCACAGACACTGTTCCAAAGATTAAAAGAATTGATTATAGAAGGAAAGCTCCCTGCGGGATATATGATGCCCAATGAAAACATTGTCAGCGAAATGCTGGGAGTGGGCAGAAGCACGTTGCGGGAAGCCTATACAGCACTGGCAGTTTTCGGCTTTATCCGCCGCTCAAAGGCAGGCACATTTGTCAATGAGATCGATAATATCGTCAACATTGCGCCTTTCAGCATCACGGTGGAAAATTCCGACCTGAATGACCTGTTGGAATTCCGGTATATGCTGGAAGGAGAAACAGCAAGCTATGCGGCAAAACGTGCCACAGCAGAGGATATTGCACAGATGACCCATTGCTATGAAAAAATGATCGCTTACCGCAATGATGTGAACCTGTTTGTAGACTATGACTCTATGTTTCATATGCAGGTTTCTGCGGCAACACATAATAAACTGCTGATCAGTACCATGATCGCGGCGAAGGAATCTTTTGAAAAAGGCATCCGCCTTGCCATGCGGGAGTCTTTGACACAGAATCCCAGAGTAATCGACGTGACCATCGAACTGCATGGAAAAATTCTGGAAGCCATCAAAAACGGCGATTATCAGACAGCATATTCCGCTATGCGGGAACATATTTCCTATGTAAATCTGACAGTAAAATACGGTTGATACAGAACTTTGCCGGCAGGAAAAAATTTCTGCCGGGTTTTTTCAAAAAGTGCTTGACGAATGAAAAGAGTTGTGATAATATTATTCCTGTACTCGGTTCAAGTGCAAAATACATGCCGATGTGGCTCAATTGGCAGAGCAGCTGACTTGTAATCAGCAGGTTATCGGTTCGAGTCCGATCATCGGCTTTTTTCTTATTTCTGGAAACGGGAATAAGTGATTGTAGAAAAATAACTACACAAAAATAAGGTTTATTTTTTCCTTTCCGAAGGAAAGGAAAAACCATTTCATCATTTTCCATTCATTTCCTCGTGACATTGCAAGCAATGTCAGGTCGGAAATTCATAAACGGAAAATGATTCCATTATATGGGTGGATTCCCGAGCGGCCAAAGGGGGCAGACTGTAAATCTGTTGCGATAGCTTCGAAGGTTCGAATCCTTCTCCGCCCA